>Ga0233432_10000517_pt1 | contig 37156 bp, 34 predicted proteins | sample SI_122_August201_6_FD_179870 | JGI IMG/M metagenome (GOLD analysis project Ga0233432, IMG submission 179870) | Seawater microbial communities from Saanich Inlet, British Columbia, Canada - SI_122_August2016_10_MG | ecosystem: Environmental > Aquatic > Marine > Inlet | place: Canada: British... | reverse complement strand
AATGAAGCAACAATTGAAGATATTGAAGATTGCTACTTCGAGGCAGCAAAGATTGGTGTAAAAGCTATCGCTATTTACAGAGATGGCTCTAAAGCCTCTCAACCACTTTCTTCTTCTTCAGATGATGGAGACTCAGAAGAATCTGATCCTGAAGTAACAAAAATTCTTGAAGAAGAGGCCATGTTAATTCAAGGTAACTTTGCTCCAGGAACCAGCCCATCAAGAGCATATGCGGGAGTTAATAGACCAAGATTTCTTCTTCCAGAAAGAAGAGAAGGCTGGACCCAAGAAGCAAGAATTGCTGGTCATAAAGTGTATCTAAGAACTGGTGAGTATCCTGATGGAACTCTAGGTGAAGTCTTTATTGATATTGCCAAAGAGGGTGCAACTCTTAAAGGTGTGCTTGGTTGTTTTGCAATTGCTGTCTCTAAAGGACTACAGTATGGAGTGCCTTTAGAAGAGTTTGTAGATACCTTTACTTTCCAAACTTTTGAACCACGAGGTATGGTTGAAGGACATGAAAATATCAAGATGAGCAACTCCATCATTGACTATGTCTTCAGAGCACTTGGTTTAGAGTATCTAGATAGAACAGATATTGTTCAAGTACCACCAAAAGACAAGGTTGTTCAGGAAACTGAGCATGTAGAAATGGTGGAAAAAAAAACTAAACCTGTAGCTAAAACAGAGACTGCTCCTGTAGCTAAAACAGAGACTGCTCCTGTAGCTAAAACAGCGACTGCGCCTGTTGAGCAAGCAGAAAATTCTGTTGCTACAGTACAAGAGGTCCTTGGTGACATGATGGGTGATGCCCCTGCATGTAATGAATGTGGACACATCACTATCAGAAATGGTTCGTGTTATAAATGTCTAAACTGTGGAAACTCTTTAGGTTGTAGTTAATTAAAAATCCGATACTTGATAGTATTAAAAAGATATTTGAAACCATCTAAAGTTTTAATTTTCTTACCTTGCTCGTAAGATCGGCCTTCATATTTAATTGGAACTTCTTTAATAGACCTATTGTATTTTAAAAATTTAGAAAGTATCTCTATTTCAATTGAGAAACCTTCTTCTTCAATATCCATCTCCTTAAAAAAAGAGGTTGGCATCAATTTATAACAGGTTGCAACATCAGAAACTTTGTATCCATTAACGAATGAGAAAAAAGAAGACATAGCTTTATTAGCTAGCAATGTTCTTGAATATACATTTGCTCGCTTCTTGTTTCCAATAAAACGTGAGCCAAGGATAAGTGAATCTTTATTATCTTCGAGATGGTTAAACATTTCTAAAATATCGTCTGGAAAATATTCGAGATCGGCATCATGAATAATAACATGGCTAGTCTCAACAATATTTTTAGCAAGGTTTAATGCATTACCCTTTCCCTTGTTAGTGGATGATTTTAAATAAAGCATCTTATTAATTTTCAATGCATTTTCAACAGCAATAGTTGCTGAATTATCTGTTGAGCAGTCGTCTACAAGAATAATCTGATCATAAATATCACTATCAATCAATCTATTTATTGATTTTTGCAAGTAATTTTCCTCATTGTAAAAAGGAACTATTACAGCTAAATTATTCATAAGTTAATACTAAAAGAAACTAAGATAAAAAAGCACAATAAATTTTGGGCGCTTAGCTCAGTCTGGCAGAGCGCTTCCCTTACAAGGAAGAAGTCACAGGTTCAAATCCTGTAGCGCCCACAAAAGTTTTTAGAAATAAACCCTTCATTGTTTGAAGATAGTGAGAAACCCTCTCCTATATTTTTTTAAACTCTAGATACTTTTCAAAACTAATTAATGAGACAAAGTAAATAAATCTATACTGAATAATGTGATTCAATACATTAAAAGAAATTTACTTCTTATATTCATAATTCCACTTTTTTTTAATTTTATAAGAAATCTAAGTGGAGATAATAATAATCTAGTTAAATTCTATTCTGAAAATTTAATTTTTTTAATTTCGTTTTTACTATCTTCGTATTTTTTCTTTATATTTTTGAAATACATCAATACTGCTTATGATATTGATTCATACTCTTTAAGTTTATGCTACGTTTTATCAGGGGTATTTTTATTTGAGTTTTTACTCATGCCGCTCAAAGATATTCTTCCAAATAATAGTTCTTTAATTTTCTTTTTCTTAACTTTGATAATAATTGCAACTCTTAAGAAGAAGTCAATTTCAGCATTTTTTCACTTACTTTTCTCATACTTAACAATGTTGCTGTTTAATAATTTTTTCTATGACAAGTTATCAAGTATTTCTAATTATCTTGAATGGAGTTCGGATGTTCCTGTTCAATGGATGGGTATCTCTAGTCGAATACATGAGCTTGGTCTGTTTGAAGTTTTTTATGATAATCCAATTAGAGGTCAAGGCCTGTTTATCAGTTATACTCAGTCTCTAATTTTTAAAATAAATTTTCCACTTCAAGAATTTGAATTTTCAAGAATAACAACAAATTTGCAAATATTATTTGCAATTTTAATTTTTTTTGATCTTAAAATATTGCGGAAAAATAAAATTTATCTTTCTATAGGTTTTATTGTTTATGCGCTAAATAGCGGATGGTTAACATACTTACTTTTCGATTCACTAATGTTAGAAGGTTTAATAAGTTTTATCTTTGGAGTATATCTATATCATTCGAACAGACATTTGTCGGTAAAACTCTCCAGAAAGTCATTAATATTCTTTATTCTTTTTAGTGCTCTCTTTGAAAGTAAAGAATTCTTATCGACTTTAGGATTTATTTATATACTGTACTTATTTCTTTGGAAACGTAATTTTAATGCAGCCGGATCAATAATTATTTTTGGAATCCAATACCTGTACTCCAAACTTTACACCTACGGAAGTAGTGAATTTGCATATTTGGATGGTAGGGGACCACTAGACCTTATAGTTGATATTCTTAACTTTGAAAATATTGACTTAAAGGTTATTTCTAAAATTATTAATCAATTTTACATTGATAAGGTCACCACCTATATTTTTATTTGTTTCATCTTAATCAGTCTTATTGGAGTCAGGAGTTTTCACCATAGAGTGGAAAATAAACTCATAACAATAGTGGTAATGAATATAGTTTTCATTTTAATCTTATATACAAACTGGTGGAAAAATATTGAAATCGAATCCTCTTTCAGATATTTTATAAACAGCATATATCTAATTTTTATATCAATCGGTTTAAAAATTGATAAACTTTCTAGGTTATAAAAATCTGTATTTAACTATTTTTTGTAAGATTACTAGTGCGTCTTTTAATTTTATCTTCTTTCCCTGTTCATATGATCTAGCAGAGTATTTGATTGGAACCTCTCTGATTGAGTTTCCTGTCTTTAGAAATTTAGACAACACTTCAACTTCTATGGCAAAACCTTTTTCGACTATATTTAGTTTCAGAAATTGATCTACTTTGATTAGCCAATAGCAACTTGCTATATCAGAAACTCTTACTCTGTGAAAAACAGAGAAAATTCTAGCAAATATTTTATTACCCAAATATGTAAAGTAGTATATATTTGTCCTTTCCTTTTCACCAAGAACACGAGACCCCAGAATGAGGCTTGTTGGATGTTTAATTGATTCTTTATATAGTTCCGGGATGTCGCTCGGAAAATACTCTAGGTCTGCGTCATGAACAATTAAATACTCTGTGTTAATTTTTTTTGCTCCGGTTATTACAGCATTTCCCTTCCCTTGATTTTTATTAATCTTTATAACTGTAATAACTGAGTGTTCTTGGGCAAGAATATTTGCAATTTCGAAGCTGGAATCGATTGAGTTATCATCAACTAAAACTATCTGAGAAAAAATATCTACTGCTAATAATCTATTTATAGATTCTTTAAGATATTTTTCTTCATTGTAAATTGGAACAATTACACCAATAGTATGATTTTTATTCATTGAAAGTATTATATTCCCAAACCTTAGGAATATACAAGAGCATTAACTTACTTCTAATTAAAATTTTTTGTCAGACAAAATGTAATCTGGAAATGACTTTAAATTATAAAATCTTTATACCTATTATTAGCTAGTGATACCAAAAAAAATATATCAAACATGGAAGACTCAAAATTTACCCCAAAAAATAATGAAGCTTCATAGGAATTTTAGATCATTAAACACCCAGTATGATCATATTTTATATACAGATGAGCAAATGAATGACTATATGAGTTCTAATGCAGATAAAGAACTTGCAGACATCTACTGGAAAATGAATCATATCGTTGCTAGAGCAGATATTTGGCGTTATACGATTTTATACAATGAAGGAGGAATCTATGTTGATATTGACTCTTTAATAACTGGTTCTTTAGATGACTTAATAAATATTGAGGATAAAGCAATAATTACTGCAGAAACCAACCAAGGACTATATGCACAGTGGGCACTAATTTTTGAAAAAAAACATATTATATTAGAAAATACATTAAATAATATTTTACGTGATATTCATCAAGAAAAGCATAGGTTTGATCATCACTCTCTTACGGTAGTAAACTACGCAAACGCAATATCTAAAGTCACTAAAGATGCTGGTCAAGATTTGAATTGGGAAAATATCCATAAAAATACTGACATGACTATAGGTGCTGATTCATTTACTTTTAGAGTTTTTGGTGTTGACTATAATGAATATTTCCAGTTTAAACATAAATATAACCACCTATTACGAGGAAGACCAAAGGGAGTTGAAATTGAAACTCATTGGTCTCTACAAGAACAAAAGCCTTTATATTAAAAATAATTTAATTAAACCTTTCGTGATGAAATTAAATATACTTAATCAAAAGAACAGAAATATTAAACAATGAAGCCATCAATTACTGTCGTCATACCAAGTTTTAACAGAATATCTTTTCTAACAAATGCATTAGAAAGTGTCTTTAATCAGACGTACAAGAATATTGAAGTTGTAGTAATTAATGATGGCTCAACGGATCCTGGATACAAGTCGCATAAGTATATAAAAGAAGTGAAGCAAATCGATTTAGAGAAAAATCAAAAAACTCTACATGGCTACGGACCTGGCAACATTAGAAATTTTGGAAAAGTTGGTTCTTCATCTAAATATGTAGCTTTTCTTGATGATGATGATATTTGGTTACCAACTAAATTAGAGGAGCAAATCAATTCCCTTGAAAACTCCGAAGAAAAAATGATATGTTCAGATGCACTTATTGGTAACGGTCCTTATGTCGACAATGTGAATTATAAGTCTTATTTAAATGAATACTATTTTAAAAAGCATAGAGAAACTTACTTCTCAAATAGATACGTGAGTAAATTTAGAAAATTCAATTATCCAGAGGTTTGGCCATTAAGCTTCTTGGATAGTTTTCAAAATTTAGCAAATCCAATAATTACCTCATCTGTAATTGTAGAGAAGGAACTTCTAGATAATGTGGGATGGTTTAGGAATCTCCCCTTTTCGGCTGATTATGATTGCTGGAGAGGAATTATGCAGTTCACAAACTGTAGGTTTATCGACAAACCTCTAATTTATTATGACAATAATCATGGAGATGGAAGAAATTATTACAAGTGAATAAAAAAACAATTTTTTATACTTACGGTGATTCAAGAAAATATGATATTTCAAAAAAACATTTGATACATCTTGCTAAGGAATCTGAAATTTTTGATGAATTATATTCTTTTTCTAAAAAAAATGTCCCAAAAAAAGATTTGTTTCCATTTAGACATCTATTAAATCAGGAACGTGGAGGTGGATACTGGATATGGAAATACTTATTGCTTGAAAAGTTGATACTTAATACGAAAGAAAACGATTTAATTGTTTACTGTGACTCTGGAAGTTCATTCAATTTTTATGCCAAAAATAGGTTATTAGAGTATTTTGAAATGCTGAATTCCTCCGAATATGGAAATTTTAGAATAGAATCTAAGCAATCTCATATTGAAAAAAAATGGACTACAAATGAAATTTTTAATTATTTTAATGTTTTAGATGACAAACAAATTACTGATTCACCTCAATTACTTGGTGGGTATTTAATATTTAGAAATTGTGAACATACAAAATATTTGTTAAATATTTTTTTTGAACTAATTACAAAAGACTGGAAATTGATTACAGATGATTACAATGTCAATCAGAATAAAGATTTTATAGAAAATAGACACGATCAGAGTATTTTAAGTGTTATGAGTAAAAAATACGGTTCTGTAATAATTGATAATGAAACCTACTTTGATAACAAAAGTAAAGAACAGGTTAATTATCCTTTTCTGAGTGTCAGAAATTATGGTCATGGAAAGAAAGATAGAATCAAATATTTAATAAATTATAGAGATGTAAAAACTAAACCTGTCTTTTTCTAAGGTTGTAATAATGATAAGTGGAAAAAACAATTAAGAAAATACTAAAGTATGGAATTCTTAGAATGCTTAATTTTAAATTAATATTTTTTACTTCTTCGAGACTAGAAGTGCTTCTATTTTTAGAATTACAATTTTGAAAATTTAATACTTCATCAAACTCAATAAAAGCCAGGTTGATCTCGCATGTAAATAAATAGTTGTTTTTTTGTATTTTCTGATTATTTATATTTTCATTAAATTCTGTTGGTAATCCAATTATAAAAGTAAAAAACAATATTATTAAAAAGGAGAGTACTTTGTCATATTTTTTAACAATATTTAAGGTTATGTTTAAGAAAAATACAAAAGATATGCTGACAAAAAAACTGTAATAGAAAGTCTTCACGCTATCTCCAATTATTGGATCAAAATTTTTACTTGGAAATAGCCCAAGAGAAGAAACTGCTATCAAAACTATTCCGATAAATGGAGATAGTAATACAGCTCTATAATTTTTATATCTAAATGCATATACAAGAACCAGAAGATAGAAAGCAATCGTGAAATAAAATCCTGCTCTCATTCTTATTTCATCTAAGATATTCTCACCCTCATCTTCAGCAATATATCTTGAATTAATATTGCCGGAATAGGTTAGGACCCTATTGTTTTTTTCGTAGCTTATAACTGGTAACTGACCTGGTTCAATATTTTGTGCTCTCTCTTTAAAAATTATGAATTGTTTTCTAGAAGAGTTGAGATTCGAATGATCAGAGTTCCAATAAAGCTCGAAATAATCTGAAAATGTATCTAAAAGTGTTATTGCCCGGAAAGAGTTATTGTGGAAGTTTTTGTGTGGATTATCGTTAAGTTCATTTGAATTAAAATTTGTAAAAAATTCCAAATCTGCAGAATTATTATATTTTTCATCATGGCTAACTTCAAAAATAGACATTTCATTCATTAAGTAGTTTTCAGCATGTAATGATAAAAGAACTAATGTAAATAATGCTATATTCTTAAAGTATGGCTTAATATCATTAAATAGTGTCTTTAAATCTATTTGGAATATTAAAAGAACAACAAACATAAGAAATATCGAAACTTTTAAGGTAGAAATCAATACTGAAAATAATAAGAATAAGTTTAAGTTTTTATTATTTTTTTGTGTATTAAACAATTGATAATACAGCAACGACCAGACAATTAAAGTTAATCCCAATATTTCAGGCTTTAAGGTCATTCTTAATATCAATGTAGGTGGACTAAAATTTAAAACAATTAAAGATAGATACACTTTTTTTTCATTAAAATTATTTAATATTAAGTATTTTTTAAAACCAATGAGCGCAACTGTATAAATAATATAATTTCCTACCAGTACTGAAATATTTAAAAGTTCGAAATTATTAATTTCACCAATAAGAGAATTTATGATTAGTGTACAAAGGTATATAAAGAAAAAATACAAATTGCCTTGTTCGAGATTGGTAGAGTCAATGCCTTCTGAATAAAAAAGAAAATAATTGTAATATTTCTCAAAATCTGGAGAATAAACGATATCATAATTTAAATAAATTATTATAAAACTGGAGTAAATGCTTAAATAAAATAACGACTTTGTTACTAAATTTTTTGATAACTTTAAAATTAAATCAATCATTTAAATTTTCAAATATAGATGACAAAAATTTATAAAAACTCTCTGGTTCAATATAATAATCAGAACTATAAAAATTATTATCTTTTACATTTGCCAAAAAATAATAATAATCAAGTGATAGTTCGGAAGCTAATGAAAAAAAACAATTATTACTTTTATCTCCACTTCCTCTAATCTCTATGACACTCATATTCTTTTCTAGAAATAACATATTTGTTAGCCCAGCTCCATGAACTCCCCCAAGTACATCTGAATTATTGACTATATTGACTTGATCTTTAATATTCATATCCTGAAAATCAACGATATTAAATTTAAATTTCTTTAAAGTTTCAGAGATTTCCTCCATATTTTTAATTCTTCTCTTTCCTGCTGAACTTCGAGAAATCCATGTTCGATTATAACTTTTAACACCGTCCGACAAACTAGTTTCTAAATACTTTAATTTAAATTTTTCCGAAATTTTATTAATTATTCTTGGATCATAATTTCCTGATGGAGCTGCATGTGATGTAATATCGAGATTTTTTATTTTATATATTTTATTACTATCTAAATACATATGTGGAATATCAAAATCATTTAATATAGGCTGTATATAATTTTTATTTAAGTAGTTTTCAGATAATAAAACTGGTTTTATATTTTGATTTTTTGATACATTAAATTCTATCAAATATTCTAATCTTTGTAAGACGTCACAATACCAGTGAAAGTAATTATGGCTTTTTTCATTTATAACCCATGAGGCTTCTTCGATAACAACAGATTGTTCTTCTTCACCATTGCGGTCAATTAATAACAATAAATTTTTTAGAAATTCTTTAATTTTTTGCATTAACCTCAACTCTCCCATTCTCCAAAACTTGCTGCCAAACTGGAAATAGTTTAAAAAATAGAATTTGTAATTTTTTATATATATATTTTTTCTTTGTATGATAAAAATTGATTTAAATTTCCTATTTATTTCATGTTTAAATACTTCTAAATCGTTTTTTTTAAAGTTCTTGGGTAAAATTCTTTCAACTGTGTAATTAAACGAAAATATGCGTGAAATTTTATTTAACAATAAGTGCATATGGCATTATAAATCAATAGATGTTAAAAACTTAGTTTAAAAATTAATGAATACACTCTTCTAAAGATGGTCTTATACTTTTTTAACCTTTGTTCAGATCTTATATTTTTTTTATAATTTTGTAGTGCTTTATTAATACTTTCAACCTCATCTCTAATGATTAACTTACTGATTGTGTCGTCTAATCGATTTTTATTAATTTTTTCCATCCAGTAATTAATCTTGAGTATTTCATTATTAAAGTTATTTAAATTCTTTTTTAAAGATTTGACTTGTTCGAATTTAGCCTTTGATAGATGGTCTACGAATATTATCGGAAACTCACTAAATACATTCATTGATAAATTTTTTTCAACAACTGGATGTGAACCAGCATATATAGCTTCCCAAACTCGGTGGGTGTCAATACCATTTCCAGGGGGTGAAATAATAAAAGCATAAGATTTAAGTTTTAATAAGTAGTCCTCAAGTGATATAAGACTCTCTTCGGTATGAATCCAATCTTTAGGTCTTAGTTTATTTAAAATTTTATTTCTTTTATAAAAGTTAGTATTTTTCTCGAAGTTCATATACGCCAACTCTTTTTTAGTCTGCGAACCCTTAGTTTCTAAAAAGTGTTCATATTTCAAATTTTTTGGATGGTCGTTTGCTAGACCTAATGGAACAGGTATTAATTTATCATTAGAATAGGCTACATTTGTTGAATACCACTCTGATATACAAGTTGGTTTAGTCATGAATAATTTTTTGTCTATAGAATTATCACTTTGACTAGTAATTAGTTTGATATTTTTAAAGCTAGTTTCATTTTTTAGTAAACGAAACAAAGAATCTATCATATATAAATTACAGAAAATAATATTGTTTTCCTTAAGTTCAAATTCATTTAATTTGTAGAATATAAAATCAGAATCTTCATAAATAATTAAGGGATCTTTGATATTTAATTCTTGGAATTGCTCTCTAAGTACAACCTCTGAATATACAATATCTGAGCTTCTTGCAAAATTATATGAGCAAAGTAAATCTTCTTTATTAAATATATTTTCAAAAGTTTCCACTTAAATACAGTTTAAAATAGATTGTGAAGTTTTATGATAAATATTTTTTATAATCCCAATTATATTAAAACAGAAAAAGTGTGGATTACACGAAGTTTTAAATATTCCCATTTATACAACATATATATAGATTTTATGTATTCACTAAACAACCCGATCAAAAATAGCTTAATAACTTCTGGTCCACACAAAAGAATGAACAATCTAGTGAAAACTTTTAAAAACGATAGGAGGTTTTCATTTAACAATTTAATGCATGATTATTCTTATATCGTTCAGTTTGATAGCTTTGGTGAGAAAATACTACAAGACATCATAAGTAATAAAAATGACAATACCAAGGTATTAATTGGGCCGCTCTACAACCTAGAATATGATAGTAAATTAGTAGAATATATTAAACAATATAGTTTTATTAATAAAGTTGTTGCTTCTGAAATTGCTTTTATAAATGCTGCCTTTGAAATGGGTCATGATATTTCTCCAAAAAATATATCTGTATTCCCTTCAGGTGTGATTAGCCTTGAGGAATTAGAAAAAAATATATCTCAAAAAGAATCTTCTGGTGAATGCATTATTTATTTTAAAAAAAGACCAGACAAACATTTAGAGTTAGTAAAAAATTATTTGGAAAAAATAAATATAAAATATCAAGTTTTTAGTTATGGAAATTATGATAACGAAGAACTCATAAAGGCTGCAAAATTAGCCGACTTTGGAATATTTATGAGCAGACCTGAAACTCAAGGATTTGCAGCACAAGAACTTCTGTCTTGTAATTTACCTATGTTTGTATGGGATCAAAAAATAAATTCTTATGAAAATAAAGAGTTATCTGGAACAACGATGTCTTACTGGGATGAGAGATGTGGTATTTTAGTGAATAGCTTTGACGAATTTGTAAATGAATTTCCTAATTTTATGGACAAAATGAATACTTATGAACCAGCTTCACTAATAAAAGATAAGCTAACGTATGAAAAATTTAAGGAAAATTTGATTGAAGAATTTAAAAAATAACGATAAAACCTCCAATATTTGGGTAAATTAATATTCGTGGATAAAAAATATAAAATATCTTACTTTTTTCAAGCAGGCAGAAAAGAAAGACTCATGGATAATACTCCTTATGCAAAAGAAATGTTTTATGGTTACCACTACTTTGCAGAAAATTATACAGAAGTTTCACTTACAGAATTTGCTTCTGACCTTTCTTTTATAAGAAAAAAATTTATAAAGTATATTGAAAAACCACTTAGATCTTTGCTTAAGTTGCCACTCTATTGGAGTTTCGTTTTAACGAAAAAACATTTTTCTGAATTAAAAAACTCTGATTACTCAATTTTTAGCTCAAATAGAATTGGGTGTTCAGTCTTGCCTTTACTAGTTGTCCTAAAGTTAATAAAGAACAAAACAAAATATTTATGCTTTATTTTGGGACTGCTTTCGAGACAACCTAAGTATAAATTTTTTGAGATATTTCAAACTTTCTATATAAGAATATTTTTTAGATTTATTGATAAATTTATTTTTTTAAGTGAAGGTGAATATAATCTTGCAATGAAGAAATACCCTGATTTCAAAAAAAAATATTATCTTTTACCTTTTGCTATTGATTTAGACATGTGGAAATTCAATCCCAGTAAAAATAAAAGTAACAAAATATTATTTGTAGGGAATGATGGTTTTAGAGATTTTGCACTTGCAGAAAAATTATCTTTTGAATTACCTGAATTTGAATTTGTATATGTAAGTCAAAATATAGACGATGAAAAAATCAATGCTAGTAACTCAATAATTAAAAAAGGTAGCTGGGGAGATCCCTTCCTCTCAGATGAAGAACTTAGGAGTCAATACTATGATGCATTCTTAACAATTATTCCGCTAAAAGATAGTTATCAACCATCTGGTCAGAGTGTAGCACTTCAGTCATTAGCTTGCGGAACACCTGTTTTAATTACTCCTACTGTAGGTTTTTGGGATAGTAAAAATCTAAAAGAAGAAGAAAATATATTTTTTTCAGAAAGCAGTCAATTAGTTGATTGGAAAATAAAAATTGAATACATATATTCCCTTAATAACAGTGAGATTGACAATATAATAAAAAAAGGTATAGATACCATTAAAAAGTTTTACTCTCTTGACAATTTTAGTAAAAAAATTGAAGAAATTTTATTAAATTGAAGCTATCAATATTTACAACTATGACTAATCCTGACAGTAGGAATGATCCTTGGCATGAGGCATTGAGCTGTTATCAATCATTCGCAGAAGAAGTTATAACAACTGGTTCCGATTGGCCGGAGGAATTTAAATGGTCTGATATAGGAAAGTTTTTCCAAGAAGGTCTTGAAAGATCAACTGGAGATTGGAACATAAGAATGGATGTTGACTATTTTTTTCATGAAAATGATTATACAAAATTAATAAAATATTTAAAAAAATATTCAGAATATCCTTTAGTTAGTTTTCCTCAATTTCAGTTTTACACTTCTGATAGATTTCACGTTAAAACCAGATTATGTATTGGGGTGAATAAAAAGTTCAAAAAAAACATTCGTTTGAATGGTGGTGGAGATTTATGTTTAGCAACTTATAATGACGAACTTATTAATCCAAATAAAATTCCTAATATACCTGTCCCTGTTTATCAATATGATTCTGTCTTTAGAACAAAAAAAATTATAAAATCTGATAGAGCAAGATTTGCAAGAGCGTGGAATAGAGAGTTTGGGAGCTTTGGCTCCAGGGGTAACGGAGATGAAGAAAGCAGTTATAACGCATGGTTCACTGATGTAATGTCAAAATATCCAAAACATATTCATAAAATTAATTTTGAAAACCATCCTAAATATATTAAAAATAGTCTTGAAAAGCTAGATGAAACCCAATTTGGATATAGCGCTTTTGGATTAAAGAATTCTTGGAAAAGTAATTCGAGTAATTATTTAAAAGGCTATAAATCTTTGTATCTAGATACATTTATAAATAATCTAACCAGAGACAAAATTTAAATATTATTGTTTTTAAATAAACCTATGTAACGATAGCGAGATCCGTTGACAATCTTAAAGTCATTTTCATACAAAAAATTTGTCACCTCTGCAATTGTGAGGTTTGAGTCAATACCTCTTTCTGGACCATAATCAACACTTACATAGTCTATGTTTTTTAATGTATTAACAGAACCTTTTAAAACTTCTAACTCTAATCCTTCAGCTTCAAGTTTGAATAACTTTATTTTTTCTAATTCAAAAGAATCAAGGGTTTTAGCTACTACTGAAATTCGCTGGGCATTGTTGTTAAATTTCACTAATGAGCTGTTTGCGCCTTCTGTGTCAACATAAAGCAGACTTTCTTTAGAAACATCCGATAAAGCAATGTTGTATATGGCTACATTGTGTTTTTTCAAATTTTTTTCTAAACAATTAAATGCAGATTTATCTGGCTCAAATCCAACATAGTTAATTTTTGTATTTTTATTATCAAATGAATAAAACAATTCACCAACATTTGCACCACAATCTACAATCGTATCGTTTTTATTGAAATTTATGTTTTCAAGGCAATATGTAGAAAACAAAAAATCAAAGTGTTCATTTGGGTTAATAATTACTCTGTCTATTCGTTTATTCGGAAAACAAATAGTTTTATTGTTTTCCAAATTTTTGAAATATATTCCTTCAGAATAATTTATATTACTCTCTTTAAATAAAAAATTCATTAAGCTGCAGTAGATTTTTTTATTGGTATTTTTACTAATGTACCCAACAATTAGTCCCTTAATAAAATTAAAAAGTTTCCCAAATTTTGAGTAATTATTTTTATCTACTCTACTAAACATAAAATCAGGTAAGTCAATTATGTTTGCCATGCTTTAAATCATACACAATTATAAAATTAAAAATTAAATAATAATATAAGACACTAAGTGAAGTTATTATTGTTATGTGAATGTTTTAGTAGTCTTTACTTTTGGTTATTCACTAAAAACATGGTTTGATTCAAGCACTTTAAATAAAGAAATTTCAATATATAAAAACCTACATGAAAAAGAAGGAGTGAATTTTACATTTTTAACCTATGGAAACTACCTTGATAAAGAGTTGATTAAAGAGAAAGGAATGAGTGTAATTCCTATATATGAATTTTTACAACAAACGGATTCTAAGATAAAGATGTTGTTTGATTCATTGATATTTCCTTTACGATTTAAAAAAAAATTAGAAGATATTGACTTGATAAAACAACATCAAATATCAGGAGTTTGGTTGTCAATTGTTATTAAGATACTTCTTGGAAAACCTCTTTATACCAGAACCGGTTATGACATGCATTTATTCGCTAAGCATCAAAATAAAAGCTTATTAATAAGAGGCTTATATTATATATCCAACCAATTGGGCCTAATTTTTAGCAATCTTTTTACCGTATCAAATTCATATGATTTAATAAATACAAAAAAAACGTACCTTTTTACTAAAAATATTTCAATAAGAACAAACTGGATTATAAAAAAAGATTTTTATCCATTTGATGAAAGGCGTGATAATGCAATAGTATCTGTTGGAAGGATTGAAAATCAAAAGAACTTTTTTGAATTAATAGAAAACTTCTCTAAAAGTAATATTGAGATTCATATTTTTGGAAACGGATCACTTGAAAATGAATTATTAGAATACGCAAAAAAAAATGAAGTAAGGCTGGTACTAAAAGGTTCAGTTTCAAATGAAATTCTTCAAAGCAAACTAAGAGAATACAAATACTTTATATCCACTTCATTATATGAAGGAAATCCAAAATCGGTAATTGAAGCTCTTTCAAATGGATGTTTAGTTTTTGCCTCGGATATACCAAATCATCACGATTTAATAACTCATAATAAAAATGGTTTTTTATTTAGACTAGGTAATTTTGACTTAAAAAAGCAATTTTTTGAAGTTCTAGAAGAGAGTTCTAAATTTAAGAAAATTTCGCAAAATGCATTTGAAGAATCCATTAAAAGTTTTGAATTAGATGTTGTATCAAGTAAGGAATTTGAGGATTATATTCTTTTATTGAACCACTCTAAATAGTTTACTAAGAAATAGATTCTCCAGATTCTTTGAGAATTTACTCTTGATTTGATTCTAGAAAGAAGATTTAATTGTGACATTTCAATATCAAGTTTACTTTTTTGAATGGCTTCAAATACTTCATCTATATTTGAATAGATCCAACTTTCAAGATTAAAGACAAACCCCATTTTTTTTCTGTTCGTAAACTCTTTCCCCATATCTTTTTCTAATTTTTCTTTTAATACCTGTTTATTAAATAGCTTAGAATTAATATCTGTGTTAACTGAAGTAATATATTCAATCAGATTGTGATCTACAAAAGGTGATCTAATTTCCAATGAATTTGCCATAGAAGTGGTGTCAATTTTCAACATCATCATTTCAGAAAGATAGAAATTATATTCCACCAATAATGAGGATTTAAATTCATTTTTTATGTTTTTGAAGTAATTAGTTTCAAAAGTTAAATTGGAGTCTAAATGCAGTAAATTTAATAATTTTTTGTCACTGAAAAATGAAGCGTACGCCTTACTAAGTGAGTGATCAAATTTAGTAAAATTGTTCCCAGTACCAAAATGATTTGGGTAATACTTATTAACTAGATCCGATCTAAACCCATAACGACTTCGAGAAGTCATAAATTTAGACCTATCGTATCCAAAAAGCAATTCGTCACCACCATCTCCAGAAATTGCTACTTTGTAGTTTTCAGAAATAACTTTAGAGATAACATAAGATGGCACAGTAGATGGATCCGAATAAGGTTCATCAAATATATCAATGGATTCTTGAATGGTGTTGTTTATATCATCATTACCAAGGTTGACTGTTTTGTGGTTAGTTGAATAAGTATCTGAAACTAGATTAGACCATTGAGACTCATCGTACTTGGGATCAGAGTACCCAACTGAAAAAGTTTTTAAGTCTTTATTGAGAGTGTGTACTTGTTTAACTATAGAAGATGAGTCTATACCCCCAGACAAAAAGAGTGCAATTGGTACATCCGCATCAAGCCTTTTAGAAACCGCGTGGGATAATAGACTATCAAATTTTTCTTTATCGAATGGCTGAAAGTCAATTTTATCTTCAATATTCCAATAAGTCTGCTTACTATTTATTTTAATATTTTTTGAAATATCAAATTCTATAATTTCTGCAGGTGCCAATTTATTAATATTCTGAAATATTGTATTTGGAGAAGGAACTACTCCATAATCTAAATAATCAACCATAGATTTATAGTTAACCTTTGTGTTTTTTTCTAATAAAGCTAAAGATTTTAGTGTTGATGAAAAAACTAATTTTTCACTATTGTGAGTATAGAAAAGTGGCTTTTGCCCCAAACGGTCTCTTATTAAAAAAACTTTTTGTGCACCTGGATCAATAAAAACAATCGCAAACTGTCCCTCTAGTTTACTTATAAAGTCTAGTCCGAAATGAGAGAGTCCATTTAATACAACTTCCGTGTCGCTATGACTCGAATTAAACTCTATACCTTCTTTTTCAATAATTTTTCTTAACTCTTTATGATTAAAAATTTCACCATTAAATAAAACAGATGTGTTGTAGTGATTTGAAACCATGGGTTGAGAAGCTTCGAGGCTTAAATCTAAAATTGCTAACCTATTGAAGTACAACGAAATATATTTTTCATTTTTACTTGGAAACAATTCATTTATCTTTCCATGGATAGACTTTGTCTCATCTGGACCTCTACATTTCATAAAATCGTTACACTTTTCTACAAGTTGGCCGTCAAAAGAACTTGTTGATATTTTTCCGAGAAAACCACACATTTTGTACTAGTTACTTCCTTTTCTCTTTATATTTCAAATTTTTAACAAAAAGAGATTGAAAAAAAATTAAAAAAAATATTTTTTTGTAATTTAAGTTCAGATACGTTTTATCTGCAACAGATTTATAAATTATTTTAATTGAATTAACTTTCCATTTATGAGTAAGGTGATATTTTTTATTAAAAAGCTTTCTAAACAACTCTTGATAAAATTCTGAAGTTACAGACAATATACCAGTTGGGGTCCATGGCTTGTGACTACCTGCATAATGGATAAATATATTTTCTTTCCTTAACTTCTTAGTAGTGTATCCTCTGTCTGAATCACAATTATAAAATAAATTTAATACTTTATTAAGAGTCTCTGAACATTCATAATATCTCCCATCAAAAAATGAATTTAGTATATCTTGGTCCCAAAATTTTACCTTATCATAAAGTTCATTTAACAACTCTCTAAGCAAAACATCTGCTCTATCGTCTTTCCACATTTTTAAATCTATAAACATTACGCCGGCATTAAAGTAATGATCATTTTTCATATTTAAATTATTGAATAACTCCAAGCTTTGTTCATCTTTAACTATCTCTGTTTTGACACCAATGGTTCTTTGATTTTTTGACATTTGTTCAAATGTCTCGTTAATTTTATTTACAGGATTATTAATACAAACCACATCAGCATCCAAATATACAATAGAAGACATATCTTCTGGTAAATAGTCATCCATAAAAAGTCTATAGTAGGTTGCTTCGGAAACATGAGAATTGTGCAAATTTGGAAAACTTTTAACATCTTTATTAAATTTAAAAATATGTATTGATTCTAAATTCACATGATTCAATACTTTCTTTGGTATAAATGAAGGGTCGCTATATGTTTTATGAATAATAAATACAGATATAGGTTGGTTAATATTCTGTAGTAAGGAATAGAGTGAAACAGATAATTGATGATTATAGTTTTCGTCTAAACAATACAGAAAATTTATCATTACAATCATATTAATAACTTAACTAATAAACTTTTGCTTATTAACATCTAAAGGTAATGAGTAATGAACCTATATTAAGTATATGTGGTGAGTATCCTTCTGACTTTGTCAAGTTAGATATAGGAAGTGATCCTAATTTTGTTTTTGTCAATGATCCTAAATTTGAAATCACTAATGTGTATGATCTAGACGGGAATGTAGCATCAGTAAATTCTTTTTTAGAGTGTGAACATTACGTAACTGGAGGCTGGGATGTAATCCCCCTGCAGAGATCAGAATATTTTTACTATGATGTCTTGCAAATTTTTGCAATAGCTGGTGTTCTAATGGGAGTTTTATTTCAAAAGTTTAAGAAGCGGATCTTTAATGAATAAATATTTAAGTAATAAACTTTTACTTATTAAAATTATTTTTTTATTGATTCTCATCATTGCTCCATGGTCAATTTCAGATCTAAATGACAACATTCAGCCTGAAAAAATAACTTCAGATTTAAGATTCTATGAAATAAATACTTGTAGTATTTCTTTATCTGAGTTTCTTTTAAGTAACTTAAACGTCTTATACCAAGATCACTATAAAATTCGTTTTAATAATTACTCATCTGCTTACTGCTTTGGTCAGATAACTGGGATAGACCAAATTAATCATGAATTTTATATTTCTATTGGGTCGAATTCAATTATAAGCCTATTCATTCAATCAATTTTTTGGATATTAGTAATATCCTTTGTAAGAAAGAATAAAAAAGAGTTTAAACTTTCAATTATTGACTATTTCTCAATAGGATTAACCTCAGTTTTAGCAGTTTTTGGTATTTATGCTGAAAGTAGGTTTTATGCTAAGAGTTTATACTATATAGATCTAAATCAAAGCGACCAATACATTAATCTATTTACCTATTTCTTTTTTATCAATTATTTTCTATATGTGGTTTTAATTAACAGAAGCGACAATATTAAAAACTATTTACCTTTTACTTTTATTTTCATGATGCTATTTAACGGATTCAACTTATATCTTCCTATTTTATTTTTATGCACATATGGAATTAAAGAAGTGCTCACAAAAAAAGTTTCAAAAAAATATATTTATCTTTCTTTGGCTTATCTAGCATTTTGGTCATATCAAGCAATTGGCTCAGACTTTTACTTAAAACCAGACAAAATAAGGGGCTTGACTAGCACCTCTTATAATTTTTCTACAAATATATATTGGGGTATCATTTTGTTTACCCTTGTAGTAGGTATCATTAGCTATCTTCAATCATCAGCAGTAAAGATAGATAAGGTTAAATTTCAATCAGTTGCTCTTTTTAGTGGAAGCTTTTTGGTATTAATTGGATACCTTTCTTCCGCATTTCCATCGATTAACTTTTTAACCTACTACTACGCAGGTTTAACAAAATATCCGACACTTAATCAAAATTTATTTCAATATAACGAGTGGGGTGAAAAAGTCGCTTGGAGGGGAATGTATCCAAGCGCAGAGTCATCAGGTGAATTATTTGGGTTAGCAATTTTAATACTTGCATTATCCTTTTTTTCAAGTGGAAAAATACGTAAGGTTGATTTTATCAATTTAATAATTTGTTCTATTGGGCTGTATGCATCAAACAATCAGACAGCATTTATTCTTTTAATTTTTTGTATACTTTACAAAATAATAAATACTTATAAAATTCCAAAAGGTCTACTGGTATTATTTATAACAGTTTTTCTTATTATGATTATTTTTATAATTGGATTTGATAATCTTTCACTTGAATTAAGTTTTATATCTAATAACATGATTGGCACTGGTTATGCATATGGACTTGAAGATGGTAGATCTTCTTCTATAGAGTATTTAGAGAACGATTTAAGTAATACTTTTCTGAAATTTTTTATTACCTTAATTGGTATAATTTCATTCTTCATTAATAGGTCTGAGCTATGGGGTTTATTTTTTGCTAGATATAATCCTAACTTTTTTGAGTTTCTATTTGGCGGTGGATCATTTAACCTAGCCAAACACTACAGCGAGATTAAGCTTTTAGAAACTAGAAGTTTTCTATTGCCTCACTCGAGTTTACTAAACATCCTCTTATATTTTGGGTTTTTATTTTTGTGTGTTTTCGTTTTTATATTTAGTAAAAAAATTATACAAACTAAAAGAACTAGTGATGACTCATTCCTAATTTTGATCTATATTTTTATCAATCTTATAAAAAGTGATTCTATTTTGTATATTTCTACCATTTTGATTTATTTTCTTTTATTTTTGAACAACACATTTAAAAAAGAAAAAATTAGTGACCCGCTACAATAAGTGTGAGGTAATTTATATTGAAAGTATTAGTTTTTGGTAGTAATGGCTTAGTGGGAAATTCATTAAGAAGGAAGTTTTCAAATTCCGAAGAATATGAATGTTTATTTTCTACAAGAGAAGATACTAACCTTTTTTCTTTTCAAGATACAAAAAAGACTATATCTAGATTTAATCCAGATTTAATAATTAATGCTGCAGCAAAAGTTGGAGGGATTTATGCCAACGATACTCAAGGAACCTCCTTTTTAATTGAAAATTTAAAAATTAATATAAATATTTTAGAATCAATTATTAATTTACCAAAAGTATCTCTTATAAATTTAGGCAGTAGCTGTATATATCCACTAAATGCCCCTAACCCAATAAATGAAAATAGTTTTATGGGAGGTATTCTTGAACCAACAAATTCACCATATGCAATGGCAAAGTTAACTGCTATAGAGCTAGGGAAAACTCTTAAAAAAGATTACGGACATAACATAATTAATATTATGCCGACAAATCTATACGGACCTAATGATAATTTTGATGATTTAAATAGTCACGTTATACCAGGTTTAATTTCTAGAATGCATCAAGCAAAACTTAAAAATGAAAGAGATTTTAATATTTGGGGTACAGGGAAACCTCTTCGTGAATTTTTATATGTTGATGATTTAGCAGAAGCTATTAAATTTATCAGTAAAGAAAAGATTAATACTGATTTAATTAACGTTGGAAGCGGTGTAGAAATCAGCATTAAGGAGCTTGCCGAAAAAATTAAATTAACTATTGGGTTTAATGGGAACTTGAATTTTGATTCAAAGATGCCAGATGGTAACCCAAGAAAACTATTAGACAGCTCAATTATCAACAAGAACGGATGGTTTCCAAAAATTGATTTGGACCAAGGATTGAAAGATACATACTCCTGGTATTTAGAAAACTCCTAGCCTTCCCAAGTTTTAGAAATCAATTTCTTATCTAAAAGTACTTTTTCCTGCTCTGCTAAATTCAAATCTGACTCTACCATTATTTTTGTTAATTCTTTAAACGATACTTTAGGAGACCAGTTCAATTCTTTTCTTATTTTAGTTGAATCTCCTAAAAGATGTTTCACTTCGTTTGGTCTTAGGAATTTTTCATCCACCTCTACATAATCTTTCCAATCAAGACCTACAATTGAAAAAGATTCCTCTAAAAACTCTCTTACACTGTGTGCTTCTCCCGTGGAAACAACCCAGTCATTTGGTTTTTCATGCTGCATCATCATCCACATAGCCTCTACATAATCACCTGCAAATCCCCAGTCTCTAACAGCATCAAGATTCCCAAGATATAGCTTCTCTTGTATGCCATAATGGATTCTTCCCAAAGCTCGTGTTATTTTTCTTGTTACGAAAGTTTCACCTCTTAATGGTGACTCGTGGTTAAATAAAATACCGTTGACACAAAATAATTCGTAAGAGTCTCGATAAATTTTTGTCATGTTGTGGGCAAAAACTTTTCCAGCCGCATAGGGGCTTTTGGGATCAAATAAAGACTCTTCATTCAAAAATTCTTCAGTACCTCCTCCGTACATCTCTGAAGAAGATGCTTGGTAGTATTTTATTTCTGAATTTGCATTTTTTATTGAATCAAGAAGAGAAACAGGACCAGCAGTACTAGTAGAAATAGAAAATTGGGGATTCTTGAATGAAACTGCAACATGGGATTGTGCAGCTAAGTTGTATACTTCATCAGGTTCAATGGTTTGAATTAGTCCATTAAGTGAAGATGGATCTAGTAAGTCTGAGTAGTATAGATTAATTAATTTATCTTTAGAGTATTTTGACATCAAGCTTTCAATCCTGCTTGTGTTAAAAGTTGAAGACCTTCTAATAGTACCGTGTACTTGATAACCTTTCTCAATTAAAAGCTTGCTCAAATAATACCCATCTTGCCCTGTTATTCCAGTAACGAATGCTTTTTTCATATAATTTATTTTAATGTAAAGCTATCAGTAACATCACTTTTTTAATTTTTTAAAAATTGATTTCCGAGAAAATAATAAAATATGAGGGGAAAGTGTGAATTTTCCATTGAACTATCAAACAGAGATACAAATATAATGGGTAAAAAGAACTTTAAATAATTTAATTTATTTTTTTTATCAACCAGGATGAATAACTTCCAATAGAAAACTGAAAATATTATAAGGTGCAATAACCCCCCTCTAAGAAAAATTGTCAAAAAGTAGTTGTGAACATGCTCATTTAGCCCATCTAAACCTCTTCTGTCGTTCCCATCTGCTATACCAGCAGTATTTATAAGATTATTTTCTGTGAATACTGGAAGCTTATCTTTGTAACCGAATCCTAAAATAATACTTTTTGACGCTACGTTATCTTCTATTGCATCCTGCCATAACTGTAATCTCCAGTTGAGGTTCCCATCGCCAGAATAAACTCTTTTATTTGATATGTAAAGAAAAGGATAGTCTTCTTGGTATTTGGAAAATTTATATGCTCCCAATGTCTTAAAAGCAGTTGGAATTTCTCCTATGGTTTCCTCTGAAAAGTCTTGGATTACATAGTTTTGTGACAAGAATGTTGAGATTATTACAGTCAATACCATTGAAACATAAACAACAATTCTTTTAAAGTTAAATACTTTTAACTCTTCTTTTTTCAGAAATATTTGCAATAATATAAAACATAATGTGGCAATGAATCCTGCTCGACTTTTATAAATTAGCAGGGGTAGGAAAAGTGAAGAATTAAGCAAAAATATTTCAAATATTTCATTTCTATTTTTCTTAGAGGAAATAATTAACAAGTTTAATAATACGAAATTCAAAACTAGGTCAGAACCCTTATGGGGTTCGTACTTATCAGAAAAAGAAGTAAAAAAATTAATAAAGCTAGGAGGAAAGTCAAATACTGCAACATAAAAGATAGATATCAAAATTGCTTCTAAAAAAAATAATGTAAGTTTATTCTTGATCTGAAATTTAGGATATATAATCCCCAGTACTAGAAATCCCATTGACCAAACATATGAGCTTGCTTTAAATGTATATACATTAACAAATGATGATCTTGTAACTATTGCTGTCATTAAAAATAAAATAATAATTACTGTTAAAATTTTCACTAAACCCAATAATTGTCTATCAAAAAGATATTTATTGAAAAAAACTACCGATATTAATACTGCTGCAGAAAATGCCATAAATATCTCTCCAACTCTAAAGTCCATGATGTAAATTCCAAGAAAAGACCTCGAAAATATTAGAGAAAGTGCAATAAAGCTTAAAATGAAATACTTTATAAATTTACTATCTAAAATAACATTGAAAAAATTTTTAACCATGTACCTCACCTCAGGGTTTAATCAATTTGTATTCGCCATCAATATATTGATTATTTTGTAAAATCATTATTATTGCCCATAAGCATAGAAGTGTTCCATGAATATCAGCACAGTCTTTTCCTTCGGCAATTTTGACTCCGTAGTAATAGGTTTGGGACTTCTCGTTATAATATGAAAATCCTTTTTCTTCAGGCCTGTAAAGTTTTTCAAGTATCCCCAAAATTTCCAACATTAATTTGTTTACTTCATCTCTTTTATAGTTAGTTTGTTGAGAACATTTGAACAAGACATATATAAAGTCAACAATATCGCAACCTTCTTCAATTGGCTTATTTTGTAAACAATAGTCAATTAACTTATCTGGGTAATGTATTTTTTCATCTAACCAATCCAAACCAGTAATAACTTTCATTGCGCCATTAATCACTTCCCTACTATTGTTAGGATGTTTATTGAAATAGGAACCTGTGTCTTCGTCAACTAAACCTGAAATAAAATTGATTAAGGTTTGTGAGTAATCTGTATCTTGTGTTTTAGAGTATACGCAATATGAAGAATATTGAGCCCCAGCACTCCAAGGTTTACTCCAATCAAGCCTATTCAGTTTTTGTATGACATCATCTGTGGATAAATTGATGGGGAAGTTTAGCTTACTTTTATAACCAATTTGTTGTAGGGTTGAAATTGCCTGTTTTGTCTCAGCATTTATCCCCTTTAATAATTTTTCATTGCTTGTATCGTATGTTTTATCTGAAAATTTATTTATAAATACTTTTAGCCCATCTTTAAATTGACTTTTAAAATTCTCATTTTTATAAGAATCTAACATAACATCGTCTATAAATGAATTTTCAGGAAAAGGGTTCAATGTTTTTTGGTATGAATTTATATAATTTGACCACGAATCTAAGTTTTTTTTATCTGTTATTTCCGATTTATTCAGCATAAATAAAATTTTGAGTGCATATGTACTAAATCCAAGATTTAAGTTTTTTCCATATGTAGTTATACCCTGTTTTACAGGAAAGTATTCAAAATCATTATCTTTTTTTAAACTTTCTAGATAGTCGTATGTATTATCGATGATGTCAGTATATTTTTCTATATTTGTCACTTCCCTATGACCTTCTTAACAATGTTGCTTAAAATTTCTCTTAAGTTCAAAGAAAATAATTTTCTAAAGTACTTTAAAAACTTGTTTTTAGCAAGATAAAGATACTTTCTCTTTATATTTATTTTAATATCATTTGACTGAATTTGTTTTTTTTCAATTACTCTATTAAATAGACTCAGGAAGTCATCACACATTTTTTCCGAATTAAAGGGATAACGGGTTAGCTCTTCTAGATATGCATCATATTCTCTTTTTATCAAAGAGATTTTTTCAGCTAAATCAGTATCGTTAAAACTAAGGCCAAACCCGTCGCAATATTCAGGGATTCCCCCACTATTTTTATAAAGTACAGGTAAGCCGCATTGAGCTGCTTCAATATGGTGATTTCCTGAAGGTTCGTTAATGGACCCTGTAATGTAGACGTGGTGTTTTTTTAACTCTGTAGCAAGTTCTTTTCCAGCCAAAGGTTTAACCAAGTTTGTGTTATTAAATTGATAATTACTTGAAACATTACCAATATAAGTAAATTCTATTTTTGTTTTCCAATAGTCATCATCTAAAAGCTTATCAATATACTCATAGTCATCAAATCCCTTATTTTTGTGTGAGCTCCAGTGGTGTGTTACAAGTTTAAATCTTTTACTCTCATTCCAAATTGATAATCCTGAATTATTGAAAATCTCACTATTTGCACCAGCTAAAATCACAGAGGTTTTTTTTTCATCCATACCTATATTTAAATAAATATTTCTAAGCCAAGAGCTTACAAATACAACATGATCGGCTACATGACTAGCATTAAGATAAAACTTATTGATGTTTTCTGTATTTTTTCGCTCATCACACTCGTTTATCCTTTGAATTACTGTCACATTTGGTTTTACAAATTTCTGATATTTCTTTATATCTTCATGGTTAAATGTTGATGAAGACTCACTTCTACTTCTCGGGTCTGTAAGTAGAATTAAGTCAATGTCAGGCTCGCTTAAATCATAAATTACCTCGTGACCATTATCTATTAAGAATTTTGTTAAATTAATTGCAAATAGATTACCCCCACCCCAAGGGCCTCTAACTATTCTTGAACCGATACTAACTTTCATTTAAACCATCCAATAGAGTTCTAAATTTATTCATACCATTTGGAATTATAAAATTTTTACTGTTGTCAAATGCGAATTGTATATTTGGTTTTGAATTATTGAAATTATTATTGTCAAAAATAGATTCCGATGAAAGTATCTCAGCTGCAACTCCAACATCAGTAGATACGATTGGTGTTTTTGTGTATGCAGCTTCAAGTATTGCTTGCGGTCCACCTTCGATTCGAGAAGAAACAATATATATATTTAAAATATTGTAGAGCTCATTAATAGTTTTTGAATCAGCCATTTCAAAATATTTATAGTTAATATTATTTTTTTCAAAATTTTCAATTAAGTAATTTCTATTCTTTCCAGCCAAAACAACACATAAGTTGTTAATCTCATGATTTAATTTTAAAACTATATCTAAAAAGATATCTGGTCCTTTAATTAATTTCGGAGACTTCAAATCAGAAGATTCAGTATCTCTTTGAAAGCTACCAACTAAATATTGATTAGATTTAAAGCCGAATTTTTCTCTAAGCCTAACTTTGTTTTCTATATAATAAAAATTTTTCTGGTTTATCCAAAACGGTATAGAAGTTATCTTTTTATCCGTCAATTTTTCAAGCTGTTTTTTAGTTTTTAAGGAAATAACATGATATTCATTAACATATCTATCTAGCTGATAAAAATCTTTTTCATCAAAATTATTAAAGTCAAAATGATAGTGTGAACAAAGTACTTTCTTTCCTTCTAACGCTTTTTTAGGCATTGATCTCCAAACCCAAGGTGAAATTATCCAAAAAATATTACTTTTATTAATTAAATTTGTTGAAATGTCTTTATTATTCTTATACCAATCTTTTCTAACTCTATCTATTATCCAAGATTCATTTATTTTATTAAGATATACTTTCATTAATTAATTTAATATTAACTACCCTTGGAGAATTAACATGAAAAAAGTTTTAATTACAGGAATTACTGGTCAAGATGGTTCCTTTCTAGCAAGGGACATTGCCTTAAAGTACCCAGATTCATATATTTATGGAGTTTCTAGGAATAAAGATACTACAGAATTTTTTAATAGAATTAGAAATTTAGGAGTAATAAATATCGATAAATTCAAAATCTTTAATATCGATTTATTAAATCTTAAAGAAATATGTAATCTTATATCTGCACTCGAGTTAACAGCAATCTTTAATCTAAGTGGTCCTAGCTCTGTTTATGAATCTCTACAAAATCCAAAATTAGCTCATAACCAAATAACTTTAATCTTTGATAATCTAATTAAAAGTTTACAAATGAATTCACTTAAAATTCCTTTTTATCAAGCCTCTTCCTCTGAAATGTTCGGAAAAGGTGACTCAGAAATACTTACAGAAAATTCCAACTTTTACCCAGAATCGCCATATGCCAAAGCAAAACTTCAAAATCATAACAAAGTTATTGAGCTTTCGCAAGATTTTGATATTAAATCTGGAATAATGTTTAATCATGAATCTGAATTTAGACAGGAAAAATTTTTATTTTCTAAAATCATTACAAATGCAGCAAAAATAAAAAGAGGTACTGTCAAAAAATTTACTGTTGGTAGCTTAACATATGAAAGAGACTGGTTATTTGCGGGAGATGTAACCAAAGCTATGATGAGAATTATGGAAGATGGTAAACAAAATTCCTATATTATCGGTTCTGGTAAATCTCATAGTATTAAATATTTAATTTCTATAATTTTTAATTTTTATGGATTAAATTGGCAAGATTATGTTGATGTCGACTCGAATTTATTAAGAAAAAAGGATCCTGAAAAAATATATTGTAATCCTGAGCGACTAATTAATGAGTTAAATTGGAAACCTGAATATAGCTTCGAACAGCTTGTTGAAAGATGTATCATAAATAATAAATTTTCTTAATTTTTAGCTTTACGAGCTTTATTGAAAAAAAACTTTTGTTCATGTGAATTATTTGAAGAAATATTATCTTTAGTGTTCAAATAATATAAAACTTCATTTATTATTTTTACTTTATTTCCTGACCTGTACAAATCTAACATTAGTTTGTAGTCTTGAGCATATTTATAATCTTCGTCATAGCATCCGACGTCTAATAATATTTTCTTACTCATCATTAGAGTGCCGTGAACAAAAGGATTTTTAAATTTTAAAAGTAACTTAATCGGTAAATAAAAACTTAAATTTGGAATTTTTTTACGTGTTTGAATTGACTGAGATCTAGTCGTACAAATTGAAAAAACTGTAGAATTTAGTAAATTATATTGCTTTTCCAATCTTTGTTTATGAGATAAATCATCTGAATCTTGTCTTGCTATAATTTCATATTTTGATTTATTAACTAAGTAATTTAAGGACTTTGTTAATCCAATATTGTTAGTATTTTTAAATATTTTTATTCTTGCATCTTTCTTTAAATAATGATTTAAAATTTCATCAGTACCATCGTTAGATCCATCATTCATAATTAAAAACTCAAAATCTTTAAATGTTTGAATTAGAATACTTTCAATGGCTTCAGATAAAGTATCTTCTGAATTATAAGTAGACATAATTATTGAAATCATAGATCGAAGACTTCTGAAATTTTCTTAAGGATTATTTCATTATTAAATTTTGACTTATAATTTTCTTCTAATTTTTTACTAGTTCTATTTAACAACTCTTCGTCATGTAAATGATTTAACTTCTTTAAAAGATCTTGATAATCATACTGTAAATAACTGAGAAAATAATCTTTGGGGAAATATTCATCCATTCCTCCAAAAGATGGATAAATGGATGGTATTCCTAAAATAGATGCTTCGCTTAAAAGCCTTGGCTGACCTTCGTACATCTTAGTTGTAGTTATTACTGCCCTGGATTGAGAGATAATATTTAAAGTTTCTGTATTATTTTTTTCACCAAGAATATTGATATTATTAAGTTCGTTTTGTCGCGGTAATTCGATATCCACTAACGGACCTATAATATTTAGAACTAAACTGCCACTAGAAAACTTTTTCCAGACCTCTATAAGCATGTCTACTCCTTTTTGTTTTGACACCTGTCCTGCATAAACAATGTTGTAGCTTTTAGAATTATATTTATTTTCTTGCGAAAACTTTATGTTAAGAGGATTGTAAACAATGTCAATTTGTCCATTGACGCCAGCTTTTTCTAAAAAATTTTTATGAAAATTATTTAAAACAATAATTTTGATTCGAGTGTAATTTAAAACTTTAAAATATTTTTTACCATACAAAATTACAAAGAATGACTTTAAATATGAGTCTTTGTAATATTTATTAAAAAAAGCATTCTTATTTATTTTATATCCACACTTTTGACACACAACACTTTGACCAACATGATTTTTTGCAAGAAAATATCTAGTACAGTCATATCTAAAATTATGAATTTTTAAAACAGTCTTTATGTTCTTCTTTTGTAATATTTTAAAAATCCCTAAACCAGCTTTGTACCATGTATTGTGAACATAAACTATATCTGGTTTAAATTCAGATAAATATTGCTTCAGCTTGTTGTTTGACCTGTAGTTACTTCCGGTGAAAAAAGAGGCTAAATCATACAATGTTAAAAATTTTTGATTATTAAATTCTAAATATCTTGTATCAAATTCATTTTTCAACATATCAAGTTCTTGTTGAATGTTTGCGTCCTCTCCACCAAAAGTTGTATATTTTGTATTGATGACCAAAACTTTTTTTTTCATAAAGTACCCATTTTGTAATTTTTTAACGATGTCTGTACATTACAATTATATGAAATATTTTTACTTTTTCTTTCATTAAATTGAATAAAAAGTTTTGAAGAATTACAAAATACTTTGTAATGCTATGTTACATTTTGATGTAATTAGATTTTTATTCTTTTTTTATTTATCGGTAGACTTTTTAATTTGTCTTAGATTATTTTCAAAAATTATATTATAGAACAAATCAACACTTTTAAACATTTTTGGGTCGTGGGTTGAATTTATGATTGTTATATTTTCTTTTTCCAAAATATCGAATATTTTATTCCTAGTTTTATCATCTAAATTTGCAGTTGACTCATCAAGTAACAAAAGTTCTACTTTAGCCAGTAACGCTCTGGCGAAAGCAATTTTTTGCATTTGTCCTGATGAAAGAGTTTTATTTGAAATTTCTAAGTCTAAATCATATCTACTTTCTTGGTCAAATAGTTCAAAACTTTCTAGTATTTCTAAAATTTGCTGATCGCCAACTTCAAATTTATTTCCATACAGCACATTGGCTCGAATAGTGTCTGTAAGTATTAAGGGAATCGCCCCAATGTAACCAATATTTGATGTATTTGAAGTAACTGATCCTGATTGAGGATAAAGAACTCCTGCTATTAAACCAAGTAATGTGCTCTTTCCTGACCCATTTGCACCAGTAATTACAATATGTTTATCTTTTGGAAAAGTGACATTAATATTTTCAAATATTTCTTTATCACTATTGAAATATTTGAATTGGGCATCATTGAATTCAACTGCATTGATATCGTTTTCATCAAACGAATCTGAAAAAATATAATTTTTTCGATTTACTGAATTATTATTTTGTTGCATAATATAAAAATTTTCAATATGTACTTGAGAGTTAACAATTTTATTTATTGATGAAGTTATAGCACCAAGAGATTGAAAAAGTCTCAAAGTGACTCCAATAAAATCAATTGTTAAAATTCTTGCAAAATTAAAGAATGAAAGAAGTATCGAAAATATAAATGTTGTCATAAGACTTGGTAAAAAGGAATTTACTGCACCATATTTGTGATTGGCTAGCATTAAGGCATTGTACTTATTGTGGACACGCTCAAAGTTTTTTAATTCCTCAACATCCTTCTTTAGGACCCTAATCAAAAAGGTGTTGTCTATTATTTTTTGTATTTCACCACTTGTTTGCTGTGCGACCTTATATGCTCTATGCATGTATTCTCTTGATTTACTTACAAAGAACTTGATAGGGATATACAAAACTAAAGTGCCAATAACAAAAGTACCTAGTGTTTGAGGATTAGAAAGATATAAATATAAGACAAATCCAAAAGACTGGATAATGCTATTAGATAATGAAATCAGAGAAGTATAAAAAAAAGCTATATGACCTGTTACGTTGTCAATGTAGAAATAAGCATCAGCAGTGGAGTAATTTCTTTTTTCAAAGATTTCTTCTAAGATATGAAGCTTTAGGTTTTTTTGAATACTTAAAACCATAGTTTTTTCAATTACTGCCAGAAGGTAAATGCATAAATATCTTATCAATACTAAAACTGGTAGTACCCAATAATTATTGTTTAAAAAGTCTACATATAATAAAGTGAGTTCTCCGAATCTGTCATCATTTGTGATTATCGCTGTAAAGCTTACAATCAATAATATATCCATTAATGCTGTCGTGTTTGCAATTACTACTGCTGAAAAAATAGTTAATTTTTTTTTGTTTGTTCTAGTTAACTTAGAAACAAATATAATGTCATCAAATGATTTTTTTAAATTTTTTAGCATAAAGATAGTTTAAAAGCTTTTGATTAAAAGTCATTGTAAACTCAACATATATAAAGATTTAAAATATAAATGAAAAAAATTGCAGTAATAAGTATCAAAGGTGGATTTGGAAATCAACTATTTCAAGTAGTTTTTGTAAACCATTTAAAAAAGTTAGGATTTAAAGTCTCTATTGATACTTCTTTTTTTAAATTAAATGAAAATCACTTGAAACAGAATAATATAACCAAGAGAAGCCTCATTTTGCCATTGTCAGCATTTAATTTTCGTGAAACCAATAACTTAAATATAAGATTGATAAAATTTCTATTCAACTTGTTAAAGAGGTTTAATTTAAAATTTAACAATAGGATTGTAGCAAATAAATTTACAGGACATAGTTTTGATATTAATAAAACTGGTTTTATTAATATTTTTGATGGATATTGGAAGAATCCAGAAATTCTAGAATCAAATCTAACGTTTTTAGTGGAAAACCTGTCAAAAAATAAAAACTTCAGTAGGCAATTTAATAATATTCCCAATAAAAATACACTTCTAGTACATGTAAGAAGAACAGACTTTATTGAAAATGGCTGGGATTTGAGTGAAGATTATTACTCTAAGTCTATTAATTTCATATTTGAAAAAAAAGGTAAGCAAAAAATTGATGTATTTACTGATGATGAGAGCTGGGTGAAAGACTCTACTTTTTACAAAACTTTTGAAATAAATAATATTTATAAAGAAAATAAGGAAGAATCCCCTTTTGAAGATTTCATCAAAATGCTAAATTATGAAAACTTTATAATTGGTAATTCAACTTTTGCATTCTTTCCTGCTTATCTTAAAGCTAAAGAAAACAGCATTGTAATAGTTCCAGATCCATGGTTTAAAAATGGAAGTCACCCGAATATAGCTAAATCTGAGTGGATTAAAATAAAAAACATTTAAAATATCGCCAACATTAATAAACTTTATGAACAAACATAATTATCATGAGATTGAAGGAAATATAATATAAAAAATTTAATTACTGTAGGTATTCCTACTTTTAACTCTTCAAAATATTTAGAGTCTTGCATTAAAAGTGTTGTTTACAAAAAAACTGTAGGAGAAATCTTAATTTCTGATGACTGCTCTAGAAATTCTGAATTAATTGAAATTAACAATATTGTTGAAAAGTTCAAAAATAAAAAAAATATTCGATTAATTAAAAATGAAAAAAATAGAGGGGCATTTGAAAATAAACTCAAATTAATTAAAAATTCTAATCATGATTTTGTTTATATCTTAGATTCAGACAATTTATCAGGTAAAAATCTTGACAATATTGTTGTAAATCTATTCAGCAATAAAGATTTAAATGAAAATTATTTAATACAACCAAACACATTGTATCAATTTTGGGAATATCCAAAGCTTGCAAAAATATTTAGTAATTTCAATAAAAAGTATATTGTAGAATTTTATAAAAATGATAAAGTTTTGAGTTCTAAAGAAGTTAAAAATTCTCTGCTCTTTAATTCAGGAGATTACAATCTAAAAGAATTTAGTAGTGTAGGAGAAATTGATTCAAGAAATATTGATAATAACGATTCTTTAAAAGATAAATGGATATTCTGGGTACTAAATTGCGGAAATTTTATTGTGAACAAGAATGTTATGAGTCAAGTAGCAAAAAGTGGCTTAGAATTTGATAGATCAATTAGATCAGTAGATGCAGTAGCATTTTCATATCTATGGCTTGAGTCAGGTAGAGAAATAAAGATAACTAAAAAATTTTTCCACCATCATAGAAAAAGAGATGATAGTGTATCATTTACTGAAAAGAAAGACTCAAAAAAAGGAATAAGATTTTTTATAAAGAAAATTCTTATGAACTTTTAAAACATTAGAAGTCACCCAACTTAGTTTTATGTTAGTTTATGATTTTTAGAATAAATATATGTTTGTAAATTTTCTATATTTTTTGGATAAATTCTTTTTTTATTTAACAACTTTGCAATAAGCAGGTTTTCATACGGTTTTTCGCTAAAGCTGCTATCTATATTTTTAATTTGCCATACTGAGTCTTTTGAAATTATATACCCAGATCCCCCCCCTCGACACCAGTGAACGAATTCGCCTTCATTTGGTGATTTTGTATAGGTGTAATGAAAAAGTATAAGATTTTTTTTTCAATCTAAAAATGTATATTAATAATCATATGTAAAATTGTATATATATTATGAAAAATAAAAACTTTTTTTAATAACTGTATGGGCAGTAAAGTGGTTACCAGTTATGTTAAATAATATTTTAAATAAGTACAACTGTGAAATTCATGGAATCATACAAGTTGGAGCTAATAACGGACAAGAATTAAACCTTCTCGTTAAACATAGCGATAACATATATTTATTTGAGCCACTGAAGTCTGCTTATTCAATCCTTTTAGCTAAAAGTGCAAATTATAAAACAGTCAAGACTTACAACTTTGCTTTAGGTGACAGTCATGGAGTTGAAGCATTAAATGTTACAGAAACTAATAATGGTGCTTCTTCATCTATACTAAAACCAACACTTCATAAAGACTACTTTCCAGAGATACAATTTAACGCAGTAGAAGAAGTCGCAGTTAAAAGATTTGATGAAATTGATGAAAACATAGATGCAAATTTTCTCATCATAGATGTCCAAGGGTTTGAGTTAAAAGTTTTAAAAGGTTTTGGCAATAAATTAAAAAATATAGATTTTATTTTCACCGAATATTCCCTAAAGCCTCTATATGAAAATAGTGTACTAATTTATGATTTAGATGATTTTCTAAAAAACTTTGGCTACATAAGGTTTAAAACTTTTCCTACTAGCAATAAACCACAGGGGGATGCACTTTATGTAAAGAAAGAAGAAAAGAATATCTTCATGTACTTTGTATATAATCTAAATTCTAAATTTCAAATTTCAAAATTATATTTGTTCTTTTTTTTATTAAAAGATACGAAGAAATTAAAATTTTTGTTTAAAAAATTTATTAAAAAAAATTTAAATTTATAAGTTACTATTTTTTCTACTTAAAAAGCTACCTAATATTTTTCTAATCTCTAAGTAGAAAAAATTTAAAGAAAATATTGGATGTTTGAAAATGTATAGTATTTTATTCTTTTCCAGAGAATTTTTAACTGCAACTAAAAATTCATCAGGATACTTTATCATAATTTTCCTTGAAAAATGCAGCCTATATATTGCTTTTCTCCACCTAGTTGAGTCTGAAACTGTCGCAGATGTAAATTGAAATCTTTTTATTCTCTTAATTGAACTTCCTAAATTTTGAAATTTCAAATGTTCTAAAAATATTGATTCTGGAGCTATTTCTTTATTATTCATTTCATTGTTTGCTTCTCTTGTATCTAAAAATTCAGATATGGAAAAATATTTATCAATATACTTATTTGGGACTATCGCATGACGATCACAAATTCCAAAATAGTCTTCACCTTCGGGAATCCATATATTATCTCCTTCAAGTTTTGGATGATAGTCTGTATAAAATTGATCGAATCTGCTGTGAATTACATACTTATAATCTAAGATTTCATTTAGATAATTGTTATAAGCGATAATTTTAAAACCAGTAACTATTGCGCCAGACCCTGTATGGTTATCAATTCCACCTGCCATTCCTAGTTCTTGGCCTTTTAATAAAAAATCTAATGCATTTGAACTTTTAAAATTATCTTCATAAAAATGTCTCCAATTCTTAGGTTCTTCAAATTTCCAATTGAACTTTGTATGCTTAAGTAGAAATTCAGGAATTTCGAATATATCACCATATAATAATGCCAAATCAGCATCTAGTGGCTTTTTGACATATTTTACAAGAGACTTCCATGTTGGCAAACCTCCTCTGGGTGATCCGGAAAGTAGAATTAAATAGTCGTTCAATTTTGTTTAATTATTTGTTTTTCAATCCACAAATAAGTCTCTTTAATACCTTCTTCAAGATTAAATTTATAATCCCAGTCTAATATTTCTTTTATTAACTCGTTATCAGAGTTTCTCCCTCTAACACCTAGTGGACCATCAATATGCTTGATAGATATTTTTTTGTTTGCTATTTTTGAAACTATTTCTACTAATTGATTTATAGAAACCATTTCTTCAGAACCAATATTAATTGGACTATGATAATCAGAATTCATTAATCTTCTTGTAGCTTCTATGCAATCTTCAATAAATAAAAAAGACCTAGTTTGTTTTCCATCACCCCAGATTTCTATTTCATCAACCATATCGGAGCTGGCCACTTTTCTACAAACAGCAGCTGGTACCTTTTCCTTTCCCCCGTCCCATGTACCTAGAGGTCCGTAAATATTATGAAATCTGGCAATTCTTACCTTTAAACCAAAATTTTTATAATAAGTTAGGAAAAGTCTCTCCGAAAACAGCTTTTCCCAACCATATTCTGAATCAGGGTTTGCTGGATAAGCAAAGTCTTCTTTTAAACCTAGATTGTTAGTTGTTTCTTGTATTTGCTGAGGGTAAATACATGCTGAACTAGAGTAAAAAACTTTCAACTTTTCTAATGATTCATAATTTGCTTCTAACAAAGAAAGTAAATTCAAATTTATTGACACTGAGCTATGCATAATCTGCGCATCGTTATCGCCAGTAAAAATAAAGCCAGCGCCCCCCATATCAGCAGCATATTGATAAATTTCATCAAAGTGTTGTTCGGTAGAGAAAATCTTATCAAATTCTAATTTGTCGGTAAGGTCACATACATAGAAATTATCTGCTTCTGTTGTACTAAATTCAGGCAATTTGATATCAGCACCTACCACATAATAGTCTTCGGTTTTTAACCTTTTTACCATATGGCTGCCGATAAAACCACCTGCGCCTAAAACCAATGCTTTCTTCATAATATTTAATATTAACGTCTTTTAATCATTTATAAAAAAGTTAAGGTAAAATTTAGAAATAATTTATTAAAATTGAATAATTTTTTTTATTGTTTTTATTTTAAATTTGATAAACCTGACGAATTTATAGAAAAGTATGTTTTTATACAAAAAAATCTTTAAAAAAGATTTTAAAATTAATAATTTAGAAATATTATTTTTTTTCATGTAAAAGCCATCTCCCCAGACACACTCTTTACCCCAGTATGAAGTAACAACTCTAATAAAATTATGGGTTCGTAAATATTTATCTATATCTCCCTCTAAAGGAGAATTTTCGTATAGTAATTCTCTATTGATTTCGACAATAAGATAGTCAATATTAGCTAAATTTTCTGCTGCGCCTTTTAAGACTTCAAGCTCATACCCCTGTGTGTCAATACTCATCAGATTTATATTTTTGAGATCAAGTGAATCAAATTTCCTTAGCTCTACAGCTTCTTTTTTATCAAAGATAACTTCTGGATAATAATCTTTGTGTAATTTTGGCTCAAGTAAAGAAGATGTGTTTGGAAAATCAGTTGAAGTAACTAATATTTTTTGCTGATTGCTACTACCTAGTGCCAGGTTATACAGCTCTACGTTACTTTCATTATTAAATTTATATTTCAATTTTTGAAAAGATGATTTGTTAGGCTCGAATAAGTAAATTTTTGAATGTGGAAATAACTTCTTATAAACTTGAACTTCTTTACCGTTATGCGCTCCAATGTGAGCAATGTTTGTAACTTGAAGGTTAAAATCAGTTTTAAGTGTTCTTAGATTAAGCATTTTTTTCAATATTAATAGCCATAAAGATACTCTAGCTAAATAAAGTGTATTTTAGCCAGTACAGAATAAAT
>Ga0233432_10000515_pt1 | contig 37191 bp, 36 predicted proteins | sample SI_122_August201_6_FD_179870 | JGI IMG/M metagenome (GOLD analysis project Ga0233432, IMG submission 179870) | Seawater microbial communities from Saanich Inlet, British Columbia, Canada - SI_122_August2016_10_MG | ecosystem: Environmental > Aquatic > Marine > Inlet | place: Canada: British... | reverse complement strand
ATTACGGGGGCGTGGTGAAGTCTGGAGTTCACGCCTGCCTGTCACGCAGGAGGTCGCGGGTTCGAATCCCGTCGTCCCCGCCATACGGCCAGATAGCTCAGTCGGTAGAGCACTTGTCTGAAAAACAAGGGGTCGGCAGTTCGATTCTGCCTCTGGCCACATAAAGATTTGAAAAATAAAATATTTAAATTTATATTAGCTTTGAAGTATATTGTTAATAACTATGGATATATTTCACACCTTTCTTTACTCACTAGAAAAGTAAATCAGAATATTGAACTTGAAGATGAAGAATACTATGAAGTTAAAAGTTTCTTAGCCAAACTCCCAGATAATTTGTTGTCTTATGTAGATATCGGAGCAGGAAACGGAGTGAATGGAAGTAGCGTTTTAAAATTAGCAGAGAATGAACTATGGAGAGGACTCCATATAGAGTCTGGTGATGTTTCTTTACTATCAAATATCTACAGAAAATTTAGGAATATACAAATAGCAAAAGTAAGGGTGAATCCTAAAAATATTGTTAATTTATTTGATGGATATGAAATTGGCAAAGAATTTGGATACCTTAATTTAGATATCGACTCTTTTGATTATGAAGTTTTAGAAAGTATTTTATTGGATGGATATAGACCAGCAGTTGCATCTATTGAGATAAACGAGGTAATACCTCCTCCTATTTTTTACTATGCAAAATATTCAGACCACAGTGACGAATATATGGTTGATTATTTTTTCGGATGTTCTCTGACAGCAGTAAACAACTTAATGAACAAATTTAACTACAACCTCTCACACATGTATGGTAACAATGCTTTCTTTTTTCATAGTGACCATTTTGATCAACCTAAGATGCAGGAGATAGTTGCTTACAATAAAGGATATGTTCAAATGAAAAACAGAGAATTAAAATATTCATACAACCAAAGGGTTGATTTCCTAATTAAAGAAGACCCAGATCAAGTTTGTAATTTTTTAGATAATCTTTGGAAGGAAAAAAAGACTGAGTATGAATTAAGAATTAGTGATTAGACACTTACTCCGCACCGTTTAAAGAAACAGACTTAGAGTTAGTACAAGGTTCAGAGAAACTACAACAAAAAGTCATCTAGGAAGTTAGAATTTGTCCCTCGCTCATATCTTCACTTAACATTCATTACTACCCAACACACTCATAGTGCTTGTATGCAATGAGCGATAATGATTGATAAATAGATTAAACTAACCCTAAGTCACAAGGTTTGCGCATATATGAAAAACAAGGGGTCGGCAGTTCGATTCTGTCTCTGGCCACACAGGTTTATGAAAAGACAGTCAAAATTAAGCATTTACGGTATACACAACACCTTTATTGGGTTAATTAATATTATTTTAATTTTTATTATTAATACACAGTCTTTTGCAGAAATTTTGAATATTACTACTGCTGGTCAAAAGAGAATAACCATTTTTTTTACAATCAATTTATTATTTACTTTATGTATTTTATTTAAAATCGAAAGTAGGGAATTTACACTACAACTAATTATTTCATACATGATCCTTGAAATACTTTTTCTTAATCAAAACTGGTATTTAAGTATTGATTTTTCAAACTGGTTTGAAAGACTTTTTTTAGACTCAGTTATTCCATATTTTCTCTCTCCGATTGTTCTTTATAATTTTATTTCTAGGAAAGAGGCATTTTCTAAAACCAGCTTTGAAAATATTAAGTCAAAAATTATAACAAATAAAAACAAAGTGTATGTTTTGATAGCAATAATTTATTTGCCAGTATTTTTGAAGATATTTTCAAATGATTACTTAATCGGTTATTGGTTATCAAGCTACAACCACGGGTTCATTCGAAGGGGTTTAGTTGGTACATTTTTTGTAAATTTACCTACTTCGAGTGGAGTAGTTGTTCTTTTTGTAAATTTATTTGTTTCTTTTATTTACATTTCAATTATTTATTTAACTATAAGGCTGTTTACTAATTCAAAGAATTCTTATTTTATTTTATTTGCTGCTTCACAGTTTTATTTGTTTTATCCACTCTGGGACAAGGGAGTTATTGGGAGGCCGGAAATACTTGGAATCTTAACTTTTTTATTTACTGCAAACTACCTTAATACTAAAGACCAATCAATAAATAATTATATTATTTTAATTCTTTTTAATATATCTATTTTTACCCACGAGGTAAATTTGTTTTTTCTGATACCTATGATTATTTTAATACTTCGAACCAAACATCGAATTTTGGTAGCTCTTTTAATTTTGAGTTCTTTGTTATTTTTAACTTTTTATTTTAATTTTTCTGAGGTTTCAGATCAGACATATCAGGGTATATGTAATGATATTGAAAAATTAAATATAAGAGATGATATTTGTGATGGTGCAATTAAATTTTTAAAATACGACGAAACAATTGATGATTTCTATTTGAAAAACTTAACACTAAATATATTCGAAGCCAATCATTACAGTTATTTTTCTTTTATTATTCCTTTATTTTGTTCAATGATTCCATTTTTATATTTATTTAGAGATAAAGAAACTAGATTTAAGATGCTTTTAGTTCTATTGTCTTTTTTACCATTATTTTATTTGGCTAAAGATTGGGGAAGATGGATTTCTTTAATATTTATTATATTCTCAGTTTTATTTATAAGTTTTGAAAAAGAATTCTTTTACATGAATAGATATTTAATGTTTCTACTTGTTGTGAATATAACTTTTTATATGAACCCCAGCTGTTGCGATGTAAATGTTTTAGTTTTTACAAATGTTCCAAATAATGTATTTTCAAATAATCTATCAATTTTTTCAATTTCTTTATTTCTTATTTTTATAAATCAATTATCAAGCAAAAAAAATAAATTTTAAGGATTTAATTACCAGTTTTTTAGAGAATTAAAAGTTCCCTTTAAGTTAGAATCCTAAATGAATTTCTTAGGTAATATATGGAAGGACAAAAAGACTGATTATGAATTAAGAATCAGTGATTAGATAATTACCCATTATTGTTTAAAGAAACAGATTTAGAGTTAGGCCTCATATAATTAATTCATAAGTTATTAATAAATTATAAAAGGGTACTATAAAGTTAAATGTTTAATTATATAGTATTTATTTCAAAAAAAGTAGTTCGTATTATAAAAGGCCGGCCATCTTTTGATGGGATATACGCTTATAGAAAATATCTATTTGATGATTTAAATAAGTATTATAAAAAAGAAATATTTACAGACTCAAGAATATTAGAAATCGGACCAAAAGATGGAGAAGATACTCAAAGAATTTTATCTCTTAACCCAAAAGAGTTAATTCTTTTTGATTTACCAGACAAGTCCGATGAAATTAAAAATTGGAAGACCTTAATTAGGAAACAAGATAATTTAGTGATAGATAACTTTATGTATTTGAGCAACGAAGAATTCAATAAATTAGGTAAATTCAATTTAATCTATTTTACTGGAGTTTTGTATCACAATCCTGAGCAACTAAGATTTTTAAACAAGCTATATGAAAAATTGAACTTAGGTGGAATTTTAGTATTAGAGACAGCAACAATTAGAAACCTTTTTTTGAGAAGGTTTAATATTGTACAGATTTGGCATCCCAAAACGTATAGAGATACTACTACAATAAGCCACCTCCCATCAAAGAAAGCTGTAATCAGTTGGTTGGAAATGGTTGGTTTTGGCAATATTAGAATTTCAAATTGTTATGATAAAGAAAATTATAATGTCAGGGCTAACAGAATGGCTCTAATTGCTGAGAAGAAAAAAGAAAAATCTAAGCAGGTTTACTACGAAAAACAAATTGAAAATTCTAATTATTTTATTGGTGGGTCTAGTTAAAAATAAAATAGTTACAAATATCAAACAATTTATATTCAGATATTAGTATTAGTTAAATGTTAGAATCAATTGCTTTAGATTATTTTAAATATTGGTCAAACAAAGAGCTGTCAAAAATATCGGAACTTCTTCATGAGGATTGTAAATTAGAAGATTGGAATATAAATTTAAACAGTAAAACACAAATAATTGAATTAAACAAAGATTTTTTTGATAAAAACGAAATCGAACTTATTGTAAATGAGCTAGTCGAGAATAAAAATAAAGTATGGGCAAATATATCAATAAAAATAAACAATGATGAATACCTTGATGTAATTGACATCCTTACATTTTCTGAAAATAAAATAATAAAAATTAAAGCTTTTAAAGGATAAATCATGGAAAATTTATTTGCTCAAATTCAATCAACAAATAAGTGCTTACTTGGGGCTGGACCAATGAGTACAAATTCAATCCGCGCAGTAATGGAAATTTCGGATAATTTTAAAATTCCCATACAGCTTATAGCTAGCAGAAGACAAATAGATTCCGATTTTCATGGAGGAGGTTATGTAAATAATTGGTCGACAGAAGACTTGTATAATCATGTTTCCAAAAACATGCAAGGCAACTTAGTGTATTTAAGTAGAGATCACTCAGGGCCTTGGCAGGGATATTATGAAGTAGAAAACAATTTAGGCATCGAAGAGGCCATGACTTCTTGCAAAAAATCTCTAGAGTCTGATATAGATAATGGTTTTAAATTTTTGCACCTAGATCCATGTGTTGATATCCATCAAGAAAATATAGAAGTAGAAACAATATTAAAAAGGCTTTTTGAATTATATGGGCATATTTTTGAGTACTCCAAAGGGTTAAATGGTATATATGTTGAAGTAGGAACAGATCTCCAAGGAGATAAAATTTCTACTTTAGAAGAAACAGAGTATATCCTTGAAAAATTAAAAAATTTTACATTAGATGAAATAAACCACAGCCCTACATTTTATGTAATACAAAATGGGACAAAAGTCCTTGAGACTGAAAATGTTGGTGAGTACAAAGATAAAATTTTACATGATGAAAAATTTAAAAGTGAGATACAATCTCTTACACAACTTATTAAGGATTACGGGTATTTGTCAAAAGCTCATAATTGTGACTATCTTGAAATTGAGACGTTAAATTCATTAGCCGTTAATGGTATAAACGGAGTTAATATAGCTCCAGAATATGGGGTTATAGAGACAAAAGCAATAATAAGTCTCTGCCAAGAGAATGGCTTAACAGAAGAGTTAGAAAACTTTCTCCAAATTTCTTATGATTCAGGTAAATGGGAAAAGTGGCTTAAACCAAAATCTAATTTGTCAGACAGTCAAAAGTCAATCCTCTCTGGTCATTATGTTTTTTCGACACCTGAATTTTTAGAACTTAAAGAAATAATTTCTTCGAAACTAAATAAAAGTAATATCAACTTTGAAAATGTACTTTATGAAACTGTTTATAAAGCAATCAAAAACTCCTTAACCGGGTTAAATTGGATTAAGAATGGATAAAAAAATAATTAAACCATGGGGCTCAGAAGAACTTATAGAAGTCAATGAGCATTATGTTGTAAAACGCTTGTTTATGAAAAAGAAACACCAATGTAGTCTTCAGTATCATGAAGATAAACATGAAACTGTTTTCGTTATTTCAGGAGAATTGAAGCTAACTATTGGTGATTCAATTGAGAAATTAGATTTTGTGGTTTTAAATCCAGGTGACTCTGTTGTACTTCCTCCAAAAAAAATTCATAGAATGTATGGAAATGAAGACACTTATTATCTTGAGGCAAGTACTACTGAATTACATGATGTAATCAGAATTGAAGATGATTACAACAGGGTAAATTAATTGTCCTATCAAGTATTAATACCATGTGCTGGCATAGGTTCACGACTTAGGAACGAAACAAAACTTCTAAACAAATCTTTGATACATATTAAAAATAAACCAATAATTTCATACATTTTAGAAAAATTTCCAAAGGATTGCGAATTTATTATACCCGTAGGATATAGAGGTAAAGATTTAATTGACTATTTAAATATTGCTCATAAAGATCGTAAGTTTATTTACGAAAACATCAGTCCATACGAAGGAGAAGGATCAAGCTTAGGATATACACTCAGCAAAGTTGTTGACAATATTAACGATAGTTTCGTATTTATTTCTTGTGATACTCTTGTTGCAGAAGAGATTCCATCTCCAGAATTAAATTGGATAGGATACTCTCAAGTAAGTGACTCTTCAGATTATCGGACACTAGAAATCAAAAATGGAAAAATACTTAAATTAAATGAAAAGCTGCAGTCAAATACTAATAATGCGTATATTGGTTTAGCGGGTATAAATAACTATGAAGATTTTAAAGAATTTTATAAATCTAATAAAAGTGAGTTCTATAAAAAGGGAGAGTCGTATCCTCTATCTAAAATGATATCTCAATTTAAAGCTCAACAATTTACTTGGTTCGACACTGGAAGCATCCCGGGACTTAACAATACTCGTTTAAATTATGAATCAAATAAAAACGTTATTCACAACATATTAGAGAAAGAAGATGAAAAAATATGGTTTACAAGTAATAAAGTAATAAAGTTTTCAGGTGATGAAAGTTTCATTCAAGAACGTATTGAAAGATCTAAAATTTTGCAAAAATACGTACCGAAAATTACTGATGAAAAAAAGAATATGTACGCCTATGATTATGTTTCAGGAGATGTACTTTCTTCCCGGATAACGACAGAAATATTTGATAAATTATTGAATATGCTTGAGGGTTTTTGGGAAAAAAAAGAACTCTCAGAAGAAGAATCTTTATCATTTTCCTACTCTTGTCATGAATTTTATAAAGATAAAACATTTCAGAGAATTGAAGGATTTTTAAATATGTATCCATTCTCAAATAAAGATATAACACTTAATGGAAAAAAGATTGAATCACCTTATACTATTTTAGAAAAACTAGACTGGAAATATCTAAGCAAAGGGATACCCGTAGTCTTCCATGGTGACTTGCACTTTGAAAATATATTGTACGATTCAAAAAAATTCATATTTCTAGATTGGAGACAAAATTTTAATGGATTATTACACTATGGAGATATTTACTATGATTTGGCAAAATTGCTTCATGGAATTTTGCTTCCACATAAAATAGTTGTTGAGGGAATGTACAGTATCTCTGAAAGTGAAGATGATATAAGAATTGATATTAAACTACCTGATAATTATCTAGAAATTTATGATTTCTATATCAATTGGTTAAAAAGTCAAGACTTTGATGTTGATAAAGTTCACACACTTTGTGCTTTAATATATTTAAACATTTCACCGCTTCACCATCACCCATATTCAAGATTTTTATTTTATTATGGCTTAGAATTATTAGACGAATATGTTAAATAATTTGGAATTTTTGCTAGATGTAGATGGAGTGCTTACTACTGGTAATTTTTTTTACACTATTGATGGAAAAATAATGAAAGAATTTGGTCCTCATGATGCATACTCATTAAGTAATATAAAAAACAAGCTTGGGATACAATTTATTTCTGCTGATAAAAGAGGATTTGATATATCAGAAAAACGCATAACAGATATGGGCTTTGAACTTACTTATGTTTCAGAGGAGGATAGATACAATTTTGTTAAGCAGAATTTTGATTTTACTAAATTAATATTCATGGGTGACGGAGATGCTGATGCAAAAGTTTTAAAAGATTCTTTTATTGGCATAGCTCCTAAAAATTCACGTCCTTCAGCATTAAAAGCCGCAGATTATGTTACTGAACTAGCTGGTGGTAAGGGAGCTGTTGCTGAGGCATGTGATTATTTAGAGCAAAAATTGTTTAATAAAAATATTTAAGAGTTTGTCCACTCATCCTGAATATACCTTCTATACAATTCCCAATCAAAGCCCCTGTAGTATTGGTTTTTAATTTCTAGCCCGATTCTTTTAGATTGTAGATAAGTCCAATGATGTGCATTATATTTAAATCTATTTTTTAATTTAAAATCATATTTGTAAGTTGATAAGTATATTTTTCTCCAGTCTTTGTATATATTTGAAAAGAGATCCATGTTCTTTGAATTCGAAAAGAACCAATTATCCATCAAAGCTACATTTTCGCCATAATTCGACTTATCAAATGGTCCTAAGTTTGTTTCTCTATTAATACTTCCATTCCAAAAAGTAGCATAAAGTGAATTTGTTAAATCATGATTTAAATTAATCTTTGTAAACCAGATGAGGTCAATCCTTGCATGAAGTACTACATCATATATAATATTTTTTTCATTTTCATAATCTATTTTTATTTTGTTAGACATCATCTGTGAATAGAATCTACTGAGAGTATTATTTTTACTATTTGCAAAACTCCTCGAAAATACCTTATGCGGCTCGTATAAGCTTAATTTTGGTTGTAAAATTTTATTTATTTCTTCACTTCTTTCATGTGACCAAGAATGAATAAAAATATCAGTATTATAAGGGTTAGCAATGTTATCTTTTAAACTTTCTAAAGGCTCTTTTATGTCCAGAGGAATGACCTCTTCAAGGTTTCTACCGCTCAGCTTATTAGTAAATCCTGCACTACCATATAAACAAATTGCAACTTTCAACTAACCACCAATTTCACTTATCAAAATAAACAATATTTTTTGTAGATTTTAATTTCATTATTACATATTAAGAATAAAACATCTTCATATCTTGAGAAATGAACTTATCAAGTAACTAGCGTTAGTTAGTAAAATTAGAGTTGTAAGTAAAATATGAAAAAAAATATTAAGAATTTATTTTCTCACAAGTTGATAGCTATTATAAATAAATTTAGATTTGTATAAAAAATTCTTAATCTTAGTTTTCCATATTAAATTTTTTGAAATAAGATTTTTGTTAATATAGAAAGCATCACCCCAAATACACTTGCTATCCCAAAATACCGTAATTAAACGAATAAACTTATATTGATTTAAATAAGAGTCAATATCATCTAGTAAAGCAGAGTCCTTGTATAGAGCTTTTGTACTAATCTCAGTCATTATGTAGTCAATTTCTATCAATTTCTTACCAGCACCTTTAAGTACATTCAGTTCGTAGCCTTGTACGTCTATGTTTAAAAAATTAACATTTTTTAAATTTAAATTTTCATATTTATCTAAATTTACAGATTCAGTATTCTGAAATTCTACTTCTGGAAAAATCGTTTTATGCAGTGTTGGTTCAAGTAATGATGCAGACCCTTTATGTGTGGGGGAAATGTTCATTTCGGATTTCCCTATTTCATTGCCAAGTGCTGTGTTATACAAAATTATTCTTTTGTCTTTTTCATACCTCTTAACTAATTTATTAAATTGTTCTTTCTGAGGCTCAATTAAGTAAATCTTTGAATTAGGAAGTAGTTCTCTGTATGTACCTACTTCTAGTCCATTGTTAACACCAATATGAACGAGATTTGTAATATCCAACTTATATTTTTTGTATATTTCCGACAAGTCAATCAGCATTATAGTTAGTTTACTATAATTTATTTAATGAAAGATGCCGATACAAAAAGTAAAGAGTTACTTTGCTATGGCATATTTGTAATGGCAAAAAAAATAAAAAGCTAAGATATAATTATGCACGATACTTCATTTGAAAATTTAGAGCTTTTTGTTGAAAGCTATTTTCCTAATAATGAAGGATTAAAATTGGTCGACATCGGATCAAGATTAAGAACACCTGAGAAAAAGATTAAATGGAGAGGTTTACTTAAGAATTTTAAATATATTGGGGTTGATTTAGTAGAGGGTGACAATGTTGATATCATTTTAGATGATCCGTATGTTTATCCTTTTGATGATAATTCGGTTGATGTCATAATTGCAAATAGTATATTTGAGCACTCTGAATTTTTTTGGGAGCTCTTTTTAGAATTATTAAGAATCTTAAAACCTACTGGAATACTTTATATTAATGCACCTTCAAATGGAGATTTCCATAGAGGTTCTTTTGAACAAGACTTATTAGTGGATGTGTATAGATTTTATCCAGATTCAGGAAAGGCCTTAGAAAAATGGGGTATAAAAAATAATTTTTCAAACCTAGGATTAGTGGAGTCATACACCTTTAAAAAAAGATCAAAAATGTGGAATGATTATGTTGCTATTTATATAAAAGATAAAGACTACGTTGAAAAATACCCAGATAGGATAATAAATAATACAAATCATTTTTACAATGGTTATTCCTTTGGTAAAAAAGGAATAAGAAATTATAAAGTATTAACAGAAGACCATGAAACAATACTTTCAAAGAAATATTTAAAAAGATTAAGCAAATATATGGTTACTAATATGAAAAGTTTTTATAAATTTATAAGAAAGTTAATTTACCTCAAAAAAAAATGACATAGTATATCATTAGTTTGTGATTAAAAATTCATCAATACCAGTTAAGATTTTATCAATATTTTTAAACTCAATAACAATAATTTTACTCTTGAGATATACGCTTCTTTCTTCAACTTTGAAATGGGGTACTTGGTCTTATGCAGAAAATTTGATTTCCTATCCAGATAAATTTATTAGACGGGGGTTACTTGGCGAGATTATCTTATTTCTAAGTGGTGATGGATCAGCCTTTGAAATCATGCAGATTATGGTATTTGTTAATTGTGTTTTACTAGTCATTATGACCTTTTTAATATTTAAAATGTTTGGTCTTACTTTACTGCAGCACAATATGTTAATACTTTCATCATTTGGAATGATGTACTTGGTCTATCATGGCTCTTCTTTCAATAGAAAAGAAATTTTTGCTATTAATTTTTTTCTTATATTTATATATTTTTTAAAGAAAAATAAAAATACTTTAACTATTAATTTAAAAATATTTTTACTGCTCTCATCAGTTTTCACGGCATTAATTCATGAAGGCTTGTTATTTATTACAGTCCCGTTTTATTTCTTAATACTCAAACCAATAAATCAAAACACAGGGTATTTATATTTATTCACCAGTTCCGCCTTACTAATTTTTCTCCTTACTCAACAAGGTAGTGAGTCAGATGCTATTAATCTATGGAATCAGCTAAACCAATTTGATCGAAATCAAATTGGTAATGATCTGGAGTCTTCAGCCATCTATGCTATTGCATTTACATATGAACGGCAAATCTTAAACTCCGGAATTAATATCTTAGTATTGGGATTACTGAACCATTGGTTGTCAATTCTCTTTTATTTTTATATCTATTTTTTTATCACTCACTTAGGTGCAGATTCTGTAAATTTAAAAAATTTCAAAGACTTTTTTTTAAAAAAAGAAATGCTTTACTGTCTTCCATTATTTATTGTTGGAGATGACTGGGGTAGGTATTTAATATTTTATATCTATATATATTATTTTTATCTTCTCTTTATGTCAGATTCAAAAAATGTAAGTATTCATAATATTGCTAAGATGCCTATTCTAATAATTTTTTCTGTTTACTCTTTTTTTACAATAATTCCTGAAGCTACCTTTAAAGATATAAATATTATTACAAAAATTAATATTAGCTTAACTAATTTGTTTAATTAATATACAAAAAACTTTTTATTTTTAGTATTCGCTACAGATCTTTTCGATTCAGTTATTAAAAAATTTAAATCCAAACAATTTATGACCCAGAAAAGGAATGGTATTATTACTTCACTCTCATACGTAGCCTGATTAAATCTACAAACATTGCCAAAGAGTCCTGAATTACCGACACCTTAGAGTCTGAATTGTGATTATAAATTACGGGAATTTCTATAATTTTTTTTATTTTAGAGAGTTTGTATAGAAGCTCTACGTCGAATGAAAAATTGTTAAATTCAACACCGCCTATATCTAAATAGTCATTTTTTTTAAAAATCTTAAAACCACACTGCGTATCTGATAGTTTAAATCCTAAAACTAATTTCATCGTTAAAAGATAAGTTGAGCCAACAAGTTTTCTAATAAAAGGGGTACCACTATTAACTGAGCTGCTACTCCTTCTATCTCCAATTAAAGCGTCTCCAATAAGCCCATTCTTATCTATGAATTTATCAAGTTCAGTAATGGACACAGAAAAATCTGCATCCATAAATAGGATATTATTAAACTTAGCATTTTCTATTCCATGTTTAATAGCTAATCCTTTTCCACTTTGCTTTAAAGTAAAGTGGAAAAGTTTATCATCAACTATTGTTTTAGCATATTTTAAATTTGACTCAGTGCTTCCATTTGAAATAAGTAAAACTTCATAATCCCAGTTTAGTTTTTTGAAATAGTTTTTTAATAGTATGAAGTTCTTTGTGAAAACCTGTTCATCATTTTTTGTAGGGATAATTATTGAAATATTTTTTTGTGACAAATTTACCAATCCTTCACATTAATTATAATCTTAAAAGTATCGGAAATTAATAAAAAAAGTACTAGTTGTAAATATGAATTACATCCTATTATCTATATCAACTATCAAAAATGTTATAAATTTATTAATATTAAAAAAGTCACATTAGTTTAGTGACTTTAATAATATTCTTTAATTTATAAAGGCTAAAATCAAATAACACCAATTATTTTTTTCCAGCAATTTAAAGTCATTATTTCAACTTATAACTAAGATTATAAAAAATGCTACATCATGAATAAAATTACAGTAATAACATCTTCTCGCAACAGAGAAGGTTTTTTAGAAGACAATATTAACCATGTTTCAAAAATTAAATCATTAAAAGAACATCTGATAATTGACTTTAGTTCTGAAAAAAAAATTGATCAATCTCAATATAAGGATACTAAAACAAAAATTCTAAATGTCATTGATGAGGATGAATGGTCAATAACAAGAAGTTATAATGTAGGAATTTATTTTTCAGAATCAGAGTATACAATGAAAATAGATGCTGACATTTTAATTGACTATGCAAAATTTAATAAACTTGATTTTCAGAATTATGATATTCTATATTTTCAAGATAATGAATGGGATCCCGGAAACTTTATAGCTAAAACCAGCGTTTTAAAGGAAATGCATGGATTTAATGAGTTTATTAAAAGTAGATTTGATGACAATGACTTACTGCATAGATTAAAAAAAGGAAAATACACAATAGGTAAAGCACCAGGCATAATTAAAGAAAAAATACACCATTCCGATGAATTGAGACACAGCTCCTCAGATAATTATTTTAAAAAAAAATCACCAGAGGGATATGCATACGCAATTGTTAAATCTCATAATAATAGTGGTGCCTACATCTCGTCACTTAATTTATGGAGAAAAAATAGTAAACTCAATTATGAGAAATTTAATAGTGGTGAAATAAAAATAACTCACCCTAAGTATTATGAAAAATTAAAACTTTCTTCGAATTTGAAACTTAAATTTATTTATTTGAAAACATTCTTTAGGATATATTACAAAAACAAAGATAATTATTTTTATGCAATTCTTAAGAGGTTACTTCCACTAGCTTTATGGATGATACCACTTAAAATTAATGAAAAAATAATTGGTGTAAAAATTAGTTCTTGATGCTTATTTTAATTTAACCAGTTTTTATTTTTTAAATACCAGTTAACTACATCGGAAATTCCCATTTTGAATTCCCTATCATGATGTCCATTAATACTTTTGATTAATGTATTATCAAGGCCATATTTGATGTCATGCCCAGGTCTCAGAGAATCTTTATTTTCCAATTCGTATTCAAATTTCATTTTTAGGTCATTTCCTATCATTTCAACTACTTCGAGATTTGTAATTAAACTATCACCAGTTATGTTTATTTTTGCTGGTTCTTTTTGATATTGTTTAATTGATTCAGATCTCACTTCTTCATGATTAGTAGTTAGGAAAACAATAGATTCTGCCAGGTCTTCATTGTGGATATAGTATCTACTTCCTGGGACATTGTTTTCGTCAGTGTGTACAATTATTTTTTCTTTAGAGAGTATTTTTTTAATTGTGTTTGGAATAAATTTTTCATTATTCTGTCTTTGTCCGTAAACATTACAACAGTGTGTTATCAATGAAGGAATAGAGTATGTATTTGAGTAGGCTATTGTCAGCTCTTCACCCGCAGCTTTAGTGGCAGAGTAAGGATTTTTAGAATTGTATCTATCCCACTCTTTAAACTTTACATCCTCATCGGATGGACCAAAAACTTCATCAGTACTAAAATAATAAAATAATTCTAAGCTATCTAATTTTCTTGCTGCTTCAAGAAGATTAAATGTTCCTACAACATTATCTTGAATAAAAATTGAGGGGTTTTCTACAGATCTTGTTACATGTGATGAAGCCCCAATATGTAATACAATATTTGTGCCGTCTAATTTTTTTAATAGTTCGTCACTTAAAGGAGCTTTTAAATCGTGATACACAAATTCAATTCTGGATCTACTTTGATCCCCAACTTCAGAAATTATGTCATTTATTCTATTTAGGTCTCCAGCATAACTTAACCGATCCATTATCAATATCGAATAATCAGTGAGTTTTAGAAACTTTTCTACTGCTTGGTGACCAATAAACCCTGCTCCACCAGTAATTAATATTTTCTTGGACATTTAAATATGATACTACATTATTTAACGTAAGAATCTATCAATTCTCAAATTGGTAATGAATGCAAAAATTTTTATACATTCAAAACCTAAATCTAAAAAATTATTTTGAATAATTCCTTCCATCTCCATGTTGGCTGTCATAGTAAACAAGAGGAGTATCAATATACACACTATCAGTTATCTGCTGAAGTCCTTGCCAACAGTCGTAATCAGCCCACATTGGTAACCCTCTAAAGCCACCAAGAATATCAAATAATTTTTTTTCAACAACAACACTTGAAGTTATAAAGCAATTGTGAATTGTAGTAAAATCATAATCCCATATTTTTGGCAGTTTGTTATTTTTAATGTAGTTAGATTTTTTATAGAGGAACTTTATATCCTCTAAATAATGTTCACCATTATAAAGTGGATATTCAATTTCTGTATTTATACCTCCTTTACAAAAAAATGCCTCTGTAGACGACATACCAATATTATTTTGAGCCATTTGCTCAAGCTGATTTTCTAACTTATCACTGACCCATAGGTCGTCATCATCTAAGAAAGCCAATATATCTCCATTAGCTAAATCTGTTCCAAAATTTCTTATATTTCCAGGACCAAATCCTAAAAGTTGTTTTTGATTAATTTCTAAATTAACAATTTTGACTTGATTCCCAAAATCTAAATCAATGTAATTCTTATCGGTAGAACCATCATTTATGATTATGATTTCACAATTTTTGTAAGACTGATTTAACACACTTTCAACAGCATTTACAAGATAGGTGTACCTGTTGTAACTGGGAATAATTACTGAAACAAGCGGATTAACGATGGGATTATATATTCTTTTGTTATTTATAATTTTTTTCATTTTAAAGTATTGTTAATTATTATTTCACTAACTTTATAATAGACATACATGGTTACAAAAAAAGAAAAACTTACAAAGGAACTCAAAGCTTTTGAAAAGGTTTGGCATGGGGGTTACTACACGGGATACTCTGATAAAAGAAATCAAAAAGGCGTTGAAGAGTATTTAAAAAATAATTTAAAAGGGGATGTATTATTAGAAATTGGCTGTGGAGGTGGTCAGTGGACAAAGTTTATTTTTAAGCTAGGTATTTTTAAGAAAATAATATGCATAGATGCCTTATCTGCTGAGCATAATAAGTTTTGGGAAAACCTAGGAGAAGAAGCTAAAAGCACAATAGAGTATCACCATATCAAAAATTTCAAATTAACCGATATTGAAGATGAAAGTCTTGATTTTGTATTTAGTTATGATGTTTTTTGTCATATATCTTTTTCAGGCACTGAGGAATATGTTAAATCTCTATATCCAAAATGTAATAATGGCTGTCAATTAATGATTATGTATGCGGACCCTAGTAAATATTTAAATAGTGAACCAGAAAACAGGAATCATGTAATAAAGTATCTCCCTAATAAAAAATTAACTTACAGATTTTCAAACAGAAGATTAATTAAAGATGCTCTCGAAGATTCTGATGGGTTGCAAAGCAACATAGAGCCAAGGTGGTATTGGGTCGGGATAGAAGCATTTAGAAAACTAATACATCAAAACAAATATAAAATAATTAATATAGATTTAAACATCGACAAGACTAATCCAATTACTTTGTTCCAAAAATTATAAGTCAAATTTTAACTGACTCAATATATTATTCGAAAAGTTAGAATTTGAACACTTGATAGGGTATATTAAAATATATCAAATGAAAAAAGTTCTCTTTAAAATCTTTAAAATTCTTGGCTTTAGAGTTATATCGAATCCTAAGAATGAATCTATTCAAAAAGAAATTAATATTTTAAAAAAAGAAAATGAAAAGTTCAGATTTTTATTTGAAAATACTAGTTATCAGGCTCAACTCTATAAATATCTTAGCTCTAGTAAAAGTCAAATATGCCAAGATTGGTTTGTTTTAGACACTTTAAATTTAAAAAGAGGTGGTTTTTTTGTAGAAATTGGAGCTGCAAGTGGAGTTAGTCTATCAAATAGTTTTTTATTAGAAAAAGAATTTGATTGGAAAGGCATATTAGTTGAGCCTGCAAAATCATGTAAAGAAAGCTTACTGCAAAATAGAAAATGCCATGTCGATTTTCGATGTGTTTCAGATCGCTCTAATGAAATAATTGAATTTTATGAAACCAAAGAACAAGAATTTTCAACTATAGGTAAATATTCAACATTAGACAAACATGCAAAGAATAGAAAAAGTTATATAAAATATGATGTTAAGTCAGTTACTTTAGAAAAACTACTTATAGAATATAATTCTCCTAAAGAAATAGACTATCTCTCAATCGATACTGAAGGGAGTGAGTACAGTATCTTGAAAGATTTCAATTTTGATGATTTTCCTATAGCTGTAATAACCGTAGAACATAACAACACAAAAAATAGAGATCTCATTGATAAACTGCTTACAAGTAACAACTATAAAAAGGTTTTAGAAGAATTTTCCCAATTTGAAAGTTGGTTCATACGAAACGATTAAATCTAAACTTTTAAAAGTTACTTATATCATTATTAATTCCAGTAAAAATTGGGCTTACCTCTAATTATTAAAACAAATTTTTGATATCATTTTTTAAAGTTTTAAAGATATAGGATATTTTTTCAGTCGTAGTGAATGTATTGAAAAAAATATATTCTAGAGGAGAAGGAAAATTCCAGTCTCGTGAAATATATAATTTTTTAAAATAGTTATTAAATGCAATATGCTCTGAAAAATAATCTATGTTGGTTTTATTAATCTCATATTTAATTTTTTCTAGATTTGACTCTGTAATTTTATAAAGACCCATCCCCCCAAAAGCACTCTGTACACTTATATATTCTTCTGTAAACGTGTCAATATTTTTCTGCACATTAAAAATTAAAAAGTAATTAAAAATAAAAGAAAAAACTTTTACTTTGTCCTTTAGGTTTCTAGCTGTCAAAATATTATTTCCCTTAACCCAGTTTTTGGCTCTCAAAGCAAATATATCATAATAGAAAGGAGTTGAAAATGGAAACAACCCATCTATTTCTTTATTTTTAGCAAATGATTTGATTAGACTTTCTAATTCTATAGTTGAAAGTAGCCCAAATAAATCTAAATCCATATCCATAGGTATATAAATTACTGGTAAATCTGAATTTGTTTTAACACATTGAAGACCCTTATTCCTTGAAATTGACAATCTTTCAATTCTTGAATTATATTCATCTTCTAGATCATCAATTTCAATAAAATTAGAAATTAAATTTTCTTCATAAAGTTTTGAGCAGTACTCTTTTGTGCCATCTGTAGAATCAGAATCTACTACTGAAATAGTCATCTTAAATGATGTTATTTTTTGAAATTTTAAAAGAAACTCAATATTTGGTTTTAAATTATTAAAACAATTTTTTGACATTCCAACAAAATGTAAACTAAAAACCATATCTTGACCATCATACCCTACAAAAAATACTTAAATTATTGCCATAAATTAATTTTCATAAAAGAAACATTTATAGAATAAAGTTATATTTTAAGTAATTAGACAATACAATAAACAAATAAAAGTTTTTAATGAATATGAAAAAAATATTAATAATTAACACTAAATATAGAGAGTTTGGAGGAGAGGACTCAAATATTATAGAGGAGACGAACTTCTTATTAAAAAACTTTAAAGTCGAATATTTGCAATTTGATAATTCTGAATCATTGACTATAAAAGATGTATTTGCATTTTTTACAAATAATAACTTAAAATCAAACGCTATTTTGAAAAAAAAAATAACTAAATTTAAGCCAGATCTTATTTATATTCATAACACCTGGTTTAAGGCTAATCTTGGAATATTTTCGGTGATTCATGAATTTGGATTACCTGTGTTATTAAAAATCCATAATTTCAGGTACTCATGTACAAGTTCTTATTTAATGAAAAACCATATGAATGGCAATAATTTTTGTTCCAAATGTGGGTTATCGAACTCAAGAAAATTTTTTAATAAATACTATGATACATCCTATTTAAAATCTTTTTTTGTAATTCATTATGGAAAAAAGTATTTAAAACTTTTAAAAGACTCAAGTATAAAAATTGCTGTCATGACTAATTTTCAGAAAAGATATTTGGAAAACCTTGGCATTGAAACTAAAAAAATTCACATATATCAAAACCCAATATCACTTGATCACTTGCCTACTTCAAAATATAATTCGGACTCTAATTATGTAGTTTATGCAGGAAGAGTTTCAGATCCTAAAGGAGTAAGGAACTTAATAAGTTCATGGATAAATTCTGACAATAAGAATTTAACCCTAAAAATTGTTGGGTTTGGAGATATTTTAGATACTATTAAATATGAATTTCAGAATCACAATGTAGAATTTTTAGGACAAATAAATATTTCAGAAACAATAAGTTTAATTAAAGAGGCAAGAGCTGTTCTAACAGCAACTAAAATGTACGAAGGTCAACCAAGATTATTATGTGAAGCTTCTTTTATGAATGTCCCCTCAATTTTTCCTAATTTTGGAGGCATGAAAGAATTTTTTCCAGAAGATTATAAATTAAAGTTTGAACAATATGACTATGAAGACTTAACCAATAAATTGAACCTTTTACAGGATACAGAGTTATTGAACAATTTAAGTTATGAGGTTAAGGAATATTTGAATAAAACTATTTCTCAAAAAAAATTACACAAAAAGTTTCAAGAAATTATTGATGAATAATTCTCAACTACAACCCCTAGTATCTGTAATAATTTCTTGTTATAACTCAAGTCAAACTTTGAGAGAATCCATAAAAAGCATACTGAATCAAAGTTATGAGAATTATGAAGTATTAATTATGGATGATGGCTCAACCGATGAAACAAATGAATTACTGAATATGATTAAAACAGAGAAAGTTAGACTTTTTAGAAATGAAAAAAACATTGGGTTAACTAAATCACTAAATATATTAATTTCTCACTCACGGGGTAAATATATAGCAAGACATGATTCTGATGATTTTTCACTACATTTACGTTTGCAGGAGCAGGTGAATGTTCTCGAAAATTCAAAATATAATGTATGTACCTCCCGAGCTATTCGGAAAAATACAAATAGTAAGATTCCAGGATTTAGTTTTTACTTCTCTTATAAAGCTTTATCAAAAATTAAAAACCCTTTTATTCATGGATCATTGATGATTTCAAAGACGCTTTTATTAGATCAAGGTGGATATGATGAAAAATTTCGTTATGCACAAGACTACAAATTGTTTACAGATTTAATTAAAAATGATAAGCCTATTTTTCAAATTAAAAAACCACTTTATATTTTGAATATGGAAAATAATATTTCTTCAATACATTCAAAAGAACAAAATTATTATGCAAACTGTGTTAAAAAAAATATTACTCCTAGAGAATTATATTAAATCGTCTCTGAATACATCTGTGTACAAGTTGTTCAAAGTCTAATGAGGGCAACCATCCAAGTTCAGATTTAATTTTTCTATTATCAGCAACAATTTTCTTTTGATTATTTTCCCTTGTTAGATTTTTATCGATAGTTAGAAAATCTTCAAAGTTCAACTTAAAATATGTAAATACAACATCTACAAGCTCTTTAACTGAAGTTCCTACACCTGTTCCTATTACATATGAATCTGATTTTGATTCGTTGTTTATCTTATATATTGCATCTGCAACATCACCAGCAAAAGACCAATCTCTAACAAGGTCAACGTCTCCTACTTTTAATTCTTTGATTTTTCTTTCTGAAATGGCCATTGCGGCTGTAATAATTTGCATTAACAAATAATCTTTATCTCTAAACTCAGATTCATGATTAAACATTAATCCAGAAGTTATATTCCAATCAAAATCTTTTCTCAAATCTTTAACTTTGCAATGGTTAATAATTTTTGCTTCAGCGTAGGGTGTTAGGGCTTGTAATTTTGATTTTTCATTAAAAATTCCAGAAGAGTTTACTTCAAACATTTCAGATGAAGAAGCTTGATAAAAATCAGGAAATAAATTGTTATGCATAAGGGAATTAATTAGATTATCAAAAATTGTAATAATTGACGATTTAGATAGTCCATTATCAACTATTGACTCTGAAACGGAACTAGGGCCAGATAGATTATAAATCTGAGTTGGTTTCACATCGTTTAAAAATTTATTAACGGCACTATAGTCTTGTAGGTCAATATTTACTAACCTTATATTTTCTACTGGTATATTGCTAATAGATTTTAATTTTTTAAAGAACAACGTATTATTGATATTTCTAGTTGAGCCATAAATCTCAGTAGATTCATCATTTTCTAAAATTTTGGAAACAAGAAAGATTCCATCTTGACCAGTTATCCCGGTTATAAATATTTTTTTCATACTTTTATTTAGTTTAAGTTAATAATATTAGTTCTTATAAGTTAAATTAAGATGATATTGAATGAAAATATACTTAAGTAAAATAAACGAATCTTGGATAGTTGACCGAGTAAGAAGAGAGTGGTATCAAAGTAATAAAGATATCTCAACAAAATTAATTTCAAATGCAGATATTTTATGGATAATATCTCCGTGGTTGTGGAAAAAAATTCCCACAAAGTATTTAAAGAATAAAAAAGTTATTTGTTCACAATACCATTTTGACTTTAGTAATTTTGATGAAAAAGATTTCACAAATTTAGACCAATATGTGGACGAATATCACGTAATAAGTAAAAAAACCAAAGAACAATTAAAAAGTCTCACTGATAAAAAAATTACTTCAATTCCTTTTTGGATTAACGAAAATCTTTTTTTTGAAATAGGAGATAAGCCTTCACTTAGAGATGAGTTTGGTTTTGATAAAGATGACTTTTTAGTTGGTAGCTTTCAGAGAGATACTGAAGGTAGTGATATGAAATCACCAAAATTAATTAAAGGACCTGATATATTCTATAACATTGTGTCAAAAATGTATGAAGACAATCCCAATTTAAAAGTAGTTCTTTCTGGAAAGAGAAGAGGTTATTTAATCAACTTATTTAATAATAATAATATTCCTTACAAGTATTTTGAAATGGTTAATCTTGAAAAATTGAATCAACTATACAATTTACTTGATATTTACATCGTTTCTTCAAGAATAGAAGGTGGACCACAAGCTATACTAGAATGTGCAATAACCAAAACACCAATATTATCAACTGACGTAGGGGTCGCATCTGAAATACTTAATCCAAAATCAATTTTCAATACTGAGAATTTTGATTTAGCCAGACCCGATATTATGTATGCCTACAACAACGTAGAAAGATTTAAAACAACACAAGGAATGACTCTATTCAGAAAAATGATGAAAGATTTCTATGAAAATTAGTATTGGTTCAAAAATTGTACAAGGACCATGGGGTGGTGGAAACCTATTTGCTATAAATCTTTCAAATTTTTTATTAGAAAAAGGACATGAAGTTAGCTATGATTTAAGCAATCCTGACTTAGATTTAATATTATTAACTGATCCTAGGAGTAGATCTGAATCTTCTTCGACATTTAACCACAAAGAAATTGAAAAGTATAAAAAACATATAAACCCCAATGTTGCAGTTGTTCAGAGAATAAATGAGTGTGATGAGAGAAAAAATACCGAGAATATAAATAAATTTTATTTAAATGCAAGTGAAGTTGCAGACCACGTTGTTTTTGTAAGTACTTGGTTGAAAAATATTTATACAGATATAGGCATGAAAGAAGAAAAAACGTCAGTCATTCTTGCTGGGGCAAATAAAGCAATTTTTAATAGAAATAATCAATCTGTGTGGAATAAATCTGAAAAAATCAAAATTGTTACTCACCACTGGAGTTCGCATAAAAATAAAGGCTTTGAAATATATAAATTCATTGATGAAATGGTGTCTTCTGATACGTGGAAAGATAAGATTGAGTTCACTTATATAGGAAATTTAAACGATGATTACAAACTTTATAATACCAACACTGTTGAGCCTTTAGCAGGAGTAAATTTAGCTAACGAACTAAAGAAACATCATATATATGTAACCGCCTCTATCAATGAACCATCTGGAAATCATCACATAGAGGCTGCACAATGTGGCTTACCAATTCTCTACATTGAGAGCGGAGGGATACCCGAGTATTGTAATGAGTTTGGAATTAGCTTCAATGACGACTTTGAAGAAAACCTTAACAAAATAACCAATGATTATGATTTTTATATAAACAAAATGGCCAAATATCCATTTAGTGCTGACAAAATGTGCAATGATTTTTTCGAATTATTTCAAAATTTAATAAATCAAAAAAGTATTACTAAAAAGGAATTTAAACTTGGTTTTAGGGGTTATATTTTGATTTTTAAAAATAAAACCTCTAACAAGATAAAAACCAATGTATTTTCAAACCTACAACATATATTTGGTTCGTATTATAGAAGGCTTATAAAATGGATAAGTTAGATTTTGCTAAAGTATCAATAGATTCAGTTTTTGAATATATTTTAAAATTGAAAAACAGCGGTAATTTTACATTTAAACCATCTTTAGATGGCCTAACAACGGAAGGAAAAAATATTCAACTTGGCTTAAGTACTTATGGGTTGAAGCTTTACTATATGCTTGGAGAATGGGACAATCTCAATGAAGAACTTAAGCTTGATTGGGTTAATTTTATAAATGGTTTTCAGACAAACAAAACTAATTTTCCAGACAACTCTTATATTGATGACGTAGTTTTTAAATATTATATTGATACAAACATCAAAGATTCTATAAAAGATATTTTAAGAACTATTATTAACAACTTTGATAAATATAACTTTGATACTAACAATATTAGATTTTCTAAAACAATTAATGCTGAAACAAAGCAAGCAATCGCAACTTTAGCCCAGGTAGGTTTTAAAAGTAAAAAAATATATAAACCTGACCCTAATACAGATGAAGGTATAGAAAAATACTTGAATTCTTTAGATTGGTCAAGTCCTTGGAATTCAGGTGCACAATGGGCATCTTTGTGTGTCTACTCAAATATAAATTCAGACAATATGAGTAAAATATTAATTAGTTTTATAGATTCAATTGTTGATAAAGAAACCGGATCTTATTTCAAGAAAAAACCTAATCACCCTAGAGAAATAATCAATGGTGCAATGAAAATTCTCTCTGGATTAGATTGGATTAATTCAGATATACATTACCCTGAAAAATTAATTGACTTCTGCCTGGCAAATAAACCTATAACTGAAGGCTGTGATGTTGTAGATTATATTTATGTCCTCTACAGGTGTACAAAGCAAACAAACTATAAAAAAGAGCAAATTGTAGATATTCTTAATGACTCGATTAGTGAAATAAAAAAATTATATCATTCAGATAGTCGTGGTTTTTCATACTATGAAAATATGTCACAAACAACCTACTATGGTGTACCAATTACAACAGGAAAAAAATCTGCAGATATCCATGGAACATTGCTGTGTACTTGGGCATTAATGATGATTCTCGACGTAAATAATGAATTAGATCGAAAATATCGTATTATTAAGCCATGATTCAAATAAAAACAAAATATGAATCCGTAATATTAAAGTATTTAAATATTTTTTTTCTTACATATTTTTTTATGACTTTTGTTTTTTCTAGATCTTTCACAGGAATTTATCTTAAAACAATAAGAATTGGTGAAATAGCATTCTTTTTATCATTCTTATTATTTTTTCTTTTCATTTTTTTTAATTCTGAACAATTTAATACCAAAATATTAGGTTATGACTTTAAATATCTAATAATTGTTATTACCTTAACATTCCTGCTCTTTGTTTATATGTCTGAAGCTAGCCTCTTTTCTTCTTATACATATAAAACTAGTACATATATTTGGTCTATCTCAGCATTATTTTTAGGTGCTTGCATGAAAAAAGTTGCTGTAAATTCGAAACAAGTGGTTATTATTCAATCGGTTTTAGTTATGGTTTATTACGTAGCAATATTTGATTTACCAGAGTCAGTTATTGAAGTCTTTTTACAATATTCTGATAAATATGAACCGCACAAAGGTTCAGATATTGGTATTTTTTTTATACTGGCAAATATGCTGATATTGAGATTTGATGATTATAAAAAACTATCTTTAAACATATTTTTTATCAATTTAGGACTTTTTTTACCGCTAACTCTTTATAAAAGCAGGGGAGCTTTTCTTGGAGTGCTTATATATGTTTTGTATGAGTTATTTGTATTTTACAAATCTAAGAAATTACTACGAATAAATAATATTCCAATTTTTATTTTGTTGATGATTATCACAACAACCTCAACTATATTATCCCAGACAAAAGACTTTCCTGAAGAAATATCTACAGTGATGATTTCAAATTCCTATTCTTCTTTGGGTGAATATAGGCTGCAGCACTATCAAGAAGAGTATCCGTTACTGTATATAGAAAATAATAGAGTATATTCCGGCGACGGAAACTTAAATTGGAGATTATCGATGTGGCAAGACCAAATAGATTTTATGAAAAAAGAAAAACTTATCATTCAAGGATCCGGCTACAACAATAAACTATATGTTTTTGATATTGACAATACAGGATATGGAAATGATAGAACCGGTTTAGATAATACAAATGAAAATATACACAACTTTTTTATCCAAATACTAAGTAGGGGCGGTTTGATTCATTTACTGATCTTTATTTTTTTATTTTATAAAACATTAGTCCTTTACAGAAAAAATTTGCACAAATCCGATATCTTATTCTACGTAGTTCCATTATTACTGATTTCTTCTTTTGACAGTTCAATGGAAAATGCTCACTTTCCCCTAATTTTTTACTATTTTTTGGGAAACTTTTATTTTGAAAAAAAGCAGAAAATAGTTTAAACAAGTATAGAATCATCATTAATGAAAAAAGCATTTATTACAGGAGTTACAGGACAGGATGGATATTATCTGAGTAAACTTTTACTAGAAAAAGGGTATCAAGTTCACGGTACTATCAGAAGATCTTCTAGTTTTAATACACAAAGAATAGATTCACTCATATCCGAATACAAAGATACTGGCAACTTTATACTTTACTATTCAGATTTACTTGATTCTTCATCAATTAACTCATTGATTCAAAAGATTTTACCTGATGAAGTTTATAATTTAGCTGCACAATCACACGTAGCAGTATCATTTAAAAATCCTCATTTCTCTACTTCAACTAGTACCTCCGGATCAGTAACTCTTTTAGATGCTGTAAAAAATTTAGATAAAGACGTAAAATATTATCAAGCATCTTCCTCAGAAATGTTTGGAGGGGTTGGAAAAGAATCTCTTGACGAAGATTCCTTATTTATACCCAAAAGCCCTTATGCTGCTGGAAAACTTTTTGCTCATAATATGACAAAAATATACAGAGAATCATACGGCCTATTCTCTGTAAATGGTATTTTATTCAATCATGAATCCCCTCTTAGAGGAGAAACTTTTGTGACAAGAAAAATATCAAGAGCTGTAGGCAGAATATATCATAATATTCAAACGAAGCTCACTCTAGGTAATATGGATGCAATAAGAGATTGGGGATTTGCAGGAGATTACGTCGAAGCTATGTGGATGATGTTACAGCACGACAAACCAGATGATTGGGTTGTCGCAACGGGTAAAGCTTATAGCGTAAAAGATTTTGCCGAAGAAGCTTTTAATGTTATTGGTCTTAACTGGAAAGACTACGTACAGACTAATTCCAAATACGAAAGACCAAATGAAGTACATCATTTGTTAGGTAATCCGAAAAAAGCAAATACGGATCTAGGTTGGTCAGCAAAAACATCTTTTAAAGATCTTGTAAAGTTAATGGTTGAAAGTGATTTAAATTTAGCAGAAAGAGAAAAAGTATTAATAGAAAATAAATTAATTAAACCTTCTTGGGATAATCCTGCTTCTTAAGATTCGTTTTGAAGAAACCAATCGTATGATAATTTTAATCCCTCATCTAGAGATATTTTTGGCAACCAACCATGGTTATTGATTAAGCTACTATCTAATAATTTTCTAGGATTACCATCAGGCATTGTTGAATCAAAATTTAAATCTCCCTTAAATTCAATTATATGTTTTATTTTATTCGCTAAATCAAGAATCGTAATTTCCTTACTGCTGCCAATATTTATCAAAGTATCATTTATCCCATTTTGAATAATAAATTGAATTGCTGAAGCTAAATCATCAACAAATAAAAACTCTCTTAGTGGAGTGCCCGAACCCCAAATTAAAAAATTATCTTCTTTCTTCATTTTCGATTGGTGCATTCTTCGAAGGAGGCCAGGTATAACATGACTTGTTTCAGCTGAAAAATTATCGTTCGGTCCATACAGATTTGTAGGCATTAGATTTATTACTTCGTGTCCATATTCTGCTCTTAATGAATTTCCCAGTTCTAATGCTGTAAGTTTTGCCATGGCATATGGTGAGTTTGTCGGTTCTAGAGGTCCTGTCATTACGCTTTTTTCAGAAATTGGATTTTCCGCGTTCAAAGGATATATGCAACTACTCCCTAAGTTTATAATTTTAATATTGTTGAAGGGAATGCATGATTCAAGGATATTTAAATTAATTTTTGTATTCTGTAAAAGAAAAGTTGTCCTTTGCGTATTATTTGCATGAATTCCTCCAACTTTTGCAGCAGCATTAATAACAATATCGGGTTTAAATTCATTAATAATTTTAAAGGTATCAGTGAATAGAAATAAGTCTGTGTCATTTCGAGTCGAGAAAAATATTTCAGCATCACTATCATCAAAAACTCGTCTTAAAGAATTTCCTACAAGGCCATTACTACCAAATACTAAAATTTTCATAATATTTTAATATCTTACTTTGTTATTTGTTGAATTTGAGATTTTATTAGATTTATTTGTATTCATAAAAACGAATAAATAGTTAACAAATGCAGAAAAGTACAAGATAGAATCACTTTTTAATAGATTCATGAATACAAATAACGAGAGGTATGGAAAAATTGAGTCAAATATTTCATTTCTGCTGATAAATCTTTTTAAAACTATAACTAGTAAGACCAGAGTATTTATGAAACCCATGAAAAGCAATATAGATAATAAACTTGAATGCGGCAACAAGAAGCTGTAAGTTGGGTTAATGTTTACATCGCCATATAGTTGTCCAAAATTAAAAAAGCCTGTACCAAAAAGAAATTCTTGCACATCGGGGTTATACCTTGCTATAAAAATGCCCCATAATTCAGATCTATTTACAAAAAAACCAAAAACGCTTACTAAAGATATCACTCTTAAAACTATAGAGGTATCTTCCAGTGAATTAATGTAATTTAGTGATGATGAAAAAGTATCATTTAATGAATAAAAGATTGCATCGTTAATCAAGCTTTCTTTTAGGTAGTCGTATGTAAATACAAGATTACTTGATCCAATAAGGATTAAAAAAAATATAAATAAAGATATTCCAGCAAAATATTTATAGAATTTTCTATCACGATTCTTTTTAAAAAATAATATAAAAAGGCAAGTTAAGGTTGCAAATAATGCAGCTCTGTTGTTAGATAGAAATAATCCAAAAATACTTACCAATAATAATAGGAATTGAGCTTTCTCTATTTTTATATTTTTATTAAATAGAAGGAATAAATATATAAAAATACACATTCCAAAAAATTCACCAATCGTTTCTGCACTAGGGTACTGACCTCGCCATGACATCCTTTCTCCCCATTCGTTTACTTGAAATATATTAGATCTCTCGACACCAACTTTATTTCCTCCTAAGTAGTAATAATTTAAAAAGTTAAAAAGCGGAAATGAAGAACTTGCCAGACCTAGAGTAAGGATTGCTAGTGAGGTATACATTAAATTACTTAAATATTTTTCAATTCTGAAATTATTATTATGGTTGAAGATAAAGACTAATCCATTAATCAAAAAAACAAAAATTAAAGAATATAAAAAGATTGAAAAACTTGTAAATATACTACTCGTGAAACCCCTAATTTTATCGGGGTCGACATAAAATTCTTTATTGTATGCATTATTTGTCCAGATAAAGATAAAAGTAAAAATAATGTATTTATTTACCCAAAGCTTTTTATCAATGATTAATCGCTTAAATCCTATTGCTGTAAGCCCAGCTGCAAAAAAATTAAAATTTAAACCACTGAACAATCCAATTACTAAATATAGAAATGGTAGGTAATTGCCTAAAGAGTGAAGTCGAGTGTTTAATATATAAAAACTTAAGCTACAAATGAAAAAAATTAAAAAATATAATTGTAAAAAATATCGACTGCTCTCAAAGTCATAAAAATAAAGATTCTTAACATAAAACCTTTCTTCAGCATAAATTGTAAGTACGAAAATTAATGTAGCAAATATCACGGAAAAAATATCACCTATTGAAATATAAAAATCTTTGGTCTTCTTAATAAATAAAATTATAAAAAACCAGAATAACGACTGTAGTAATAAGTTTATAAACGAGTTTGTACCAACAGAAATATAGAATACATGATTTATCTGGTCTACACCTGTTAATGTACCAAAACATCTCATTGAAGAATAGTTATTAACTCTAATCTTGTAGTGATCTTGATAAATAACATTAGGATTTTCTTGAAGAAAATCTATTAATGAAATACTGCAGGTATTTATCTCATAAAATCTTAAATCAGATGTTATTTTTTCAGGCTCAACATCTGAATTCAGTCCAAATACCAACCAAGGCAAAAGAAAAATAAAAAGCAGAGTTAAAAGTTTTAATAAATATTTTTTATTTTCAATTATTTTCATTGTATTGATTTTCTCTTTTTTAAAAAATTTACTATTAAAAAAGAACAAATAAATACACAAAGCAAAATATTAATGTTTGTTAAGTAAACTATTTCATCCTTACCCTGATAATAATTCCAGGTACCATTTACATAATGTTCACACTCTACAAAAGAGTTAACAAGAACGGTATTTTTATCATTATCAAAAAGCCTAACTTGACCAAAATTAGTATCATTTTTGAATACGTAATTTGGATCACTGCCTATATCTGGAGTAATATGGCCTTTTGGATAATCTCCACAAAGAATTACTACATCTTTATTTTTCATTGCTTTTTAATCTTAACACTTTGCCTAGTTAGAAATTTAACTTCAATTTAAATGATTAAATTAAAATAGTAATACTTGTGCAATTAACTTAAAATAAACGTGTGTGTGGGTTTATTGGTAAAATATCTTATAACTCAATTAATATTGAGTCAATTAAAAATAATAATAAAAGAATTGAATGCAGAGGGCCTGATGAAACTACATTTTTAAATGGTGCGTTTTGTAATCTTTTTAACAATAAAGATAATCTCAATTTCTCCTTTGGATTTAATAGACTTGCAATAGTTGATCTTGGTAAAAACTCATCACAACCAATGGTTAACAAAGAAAAGAAAACAACCGTTATGTTTAATGGTGAAATTTTTAACCATCGTCTTTTGCGTATAGAAATGGAAAAGAATGGAATTATTTTCAATAGTAATCATTCGGACACAGAAGTAGTTTTAAATGGATTATCATATTACGGATTAGATTTCTTAGATAAATTAATTGGACAGTTCGCCATAATTTTTTATCAAAGCGAACTTAAAAAACTCTTTTTAATTAGAGATAGAGTAGGACAAAAACCATTATTCTATGCAAGAACTGACACTAATGTTATTTTTGGTTCTAACTTAATATCTGTTGCTGATGAGTTTTCTTCAAAATCTTTAAATGCTGAAGCTTATAATGACTATTTGAATTACGGAGTCGTTCCTTCCCCAAATACAATTTATGAAAATGTATATAAAGTTAAGCCTGCTGAAATTGTTGAATTCAATTTTAATGATTCCTCAGTAAAGGAAAACAAATTTACTTACTGGAACTTGCAGGATTATATGGATAATGAAAAATTTAATGAAGAGATATTCAAAAAGCTAATTTCCAATTCAATAGAAATTAGAGAGGAGGCAGATGTTCCTATTGCCAATTTCTTATCTGGAGGAATAGATTCATCCTATATCATAAAAAATATGCATGAAAGAGGTAAAAATATAAATACCTTCTCTGTTGTGTTCGAGAATCAAAACTATGATGAAAGAAAATGGTCAAGAGAAGTCGCTAATAGATATAATACGAATCACATTGAAATTGAAATGAGTGTCAATGATATTGACAGAAATATTTTCAGTTCAATTAAAGCATATGATGAGCCTTATTCAGACCCCTCAACTGTGCCTTCTTTTTTAATCAGTAAACTTATGTCTGAAAACTATAAATCAGCAATATCTGGAGATGGAGGAGATGAACTCCTCGGTGGATATAAAAGGATAAATTATCTTCTTAGTAATAAAAGTAACTTTAAAAAACTATATCCATTTCTCAATAATTTTTATCCAAAACATTATGGTACGGGCAACTATTTTTTGAGAAATGCGAAAGATTTAAGAGAGGCAACTGCAGCTTATTTTTCAGATAAAAATTTGATTAGTTATTTAAACATTGATGACAGTTTTTTTTATGAGAAAAATATATATACTGAACTTGGTTATAAGTATAAATCTATTCTAAATACTGAGTATTCATTCTTTTTATCAGAGATGATGATGCTAAAAGTTGATAGAGCTTCAATGTATAATTCGCTTGAAGTAAGATCACCTTTCGTTGACCATAGATTATTGGAGTATATATTCAAAACGGAGCCTTCGTATTTGGATACAAATTATCCAAAAAAGATATTTAAAAAAAGTTTATCGGAAGATTTTGGAAAAGCATTTTTAGAAAGGCCCAAGCAAGGTTTTGTCTTCAATATCGAAGACTGGATTTTCAAAAATCAAGAAATGATAATGAATATAATATTAGATACAGACACATTATCAATTTATAACTCTGCTAAATTAAAAAAGTTATTTAATAAAAAAACAAGAATAAATGGATTGAGATTATGGAAAATTTTTCAAATTAGTTACTACTTAGATTCAAATCTTTAGTTTATTTAAATCATTGAATTCAAGGTTTACCATTTTTTCAATTGAGTTATTTTCTAAAACTTGTTTTTGAGCCGAATCAGAGATTTTATTTAAATCAAAGTCATTTATTATATTTTCAAAAAAGTTTATAAAATCACTTTCAGTCAACTTAAAGATGAATCCATTTTTTCCATGCCTGACTAACTCTTTATGATTTGAGATATCTGATAGAAACACTATACATCCAGCTGATAAAGCCTCCAGTGTACTTTTTGGGTTACCCTCAAAAGTAGAGGATGAAATATAATATTTGTATGTTTTAAGTAAATTTAAAATATTTTCGTTTTCGAGCTTTCCTAGAAAGTTTACTTTTACATTATTTTCTAAAGCTGTTTCACTTAGTTCATTGTAAAGACTTCCCTCACCAACTAAGTCAATTTCATAATTTGAGTTAGAAAAAGATTGTATCAAATAACTAAGGTTTTTTTGAACTTCCAACCTTCCAATTACAATAATTTTGTTTGGGATTCTTTCATTAAATTCAGTAGAATTTATTTCTCTTACCCAATTTGGCCTATGTTGTATAAAATTTTTTTTAATATTAAAATTTTTTTCTAAAAAGTTAATATCACTTAAACTACTAGCTGTGTAAAAATCAGCAAATTTTAAAGAAACAGATGTAAGTAATTTATATAAAAATTGAGTAAATCTATTTTTATTTTCTTTAATACTAAATTCATACATATCGTACCCAGTTCTAATAAACAATGGTTTTTTTAAGATTATCTTAAAAGTGATTGCGATCCATGAACCAAGCAGTTGGTTTTGTTTTATTACATCAACTTCGCCAAGCTTATCTTTTAAATAAAATGGAATAAAGAATGACTTCAAATAGTTAATTATCTTAAATTTAGACTTTTTCATGTATTTATAAATTGGCAATACTTTAATCTTGTGCTTTTTGAGATAGTCTAAATGGGGTTCATTCTCAGAGAATGTTAAAAAAGTAAAGTTTATATTTTTTTTAGAAAGTCTTTCATAGCTTTCAATTTCCTTATAAAAAGTTCCTGAATCATTCCATGTTGTTAATGAATAATTGTAAGTAAAAAGTACTAAAACATGCATATTTATATGTTAATAAACAATTAATGATTACATCATTCAAAAGATATCATTATACAACTAATATTATTACTACAACTAAGATGGCTTAGTGGTTACAATTATTGACTCTCCAGACTTTATGTTTCAAGATAATTTGGAAATAGACTCGAAATTTCGGAAAGTTTATCTGATGTTTTTTGGGATATTTATAGGTTTTTTACATAAAAATACTCACAAGAAGGTATTTTGTAAATTAATGAATATGTTTTTTTCAAATGATGGACTCATATCTTTTTCTGAAGGAGTCTACTATAAAAAAATTTGGGATAATACTATGTTTGGATATCCAAATAAAAGAATTGACCGTATAATTTTAGATAATAAAAAACATTTTGAAAAGTTATATGAAACTTACTGTTTAAGTGAAGTAAAGCTTATCGAAAATGATTTGATTATTGATTGTGGTGCAAATGTTGGCGAATTGTATAAGTCACTCCAACTTTTTAACAAAGATTTTCAATACAAAGCATTTGAGCCTGATCCATACTCTTTTGAGGTATTAAAGACAAATCTTAAAGATTACAATATTGAGTTATATGATTACGCACTATCTGATTCTGAAGAAACAAAAAATCTTTATTTAAATACTGAAGGAGCAGACAGTTCATTAATCTATTTTGGTAAAAATAATAAAACGCAGGTACAAACAAAAACACTTGATAGTTTTAAATTTAATAAAGTTAAACTTTTAAAGCTGGAAGCCGAGGGAGGAGAGTTCGAAGTTCTCAAAGGTGCCAAAAAGACATTAAAAAACATAGAATATATTGCTGTTGACTACGGACCTGAAAGAGGAGTGCATAAGGAATCAACAAGTGTAGAAATAATTAATTTCTTATATGAAAACAATTTCATGCTCCTAAAAGTATCAAAATATAGACAGGCTGGACTATTTATAAATACTGCTATCAAGTGATCTATTGTTAATATATCCTCCAAAAAAAAGTTCTTTTTTCCCTTTCAAGTATGTTGGGAGCGTCCTTTTTAAATTTGATTTTAGACCAAATGCACTATAGCCAAAGTGTTCTTTCTTCATACTCTCTAATTTATTCTGAATATAAACAGGATGATGACTTGGTTGAATTTTATTTGTGTGAAAAAAATATTTTGCTTCAATCTGCTTGAACCACTCATTAAAAGCTTCTTTCTCACTTGGGCCACCTCTGTTTTCATAATTATTAAAATGCCTATGCCACGCCCTTGCAAATCTAGCTCTATCCTCTGAGATAATCTTTTTTGTTCTAAACATGGAATCATATTGAAAAATTGGGATATTTAAATTAGGAAGATTATTCACTGACAGTAATTCTCCATTCAGGGTAGCTAAGCATAAATCTCCACCACCATTTAGGCGCATGTTCTTAAATTTCTTTTTATTTAGAGCAACACATAATCTAGTTTTAAGGTGAAACCTATCTTTTGTAAAAAATTGGTATTGTGGAAAAATAACACCTGGAAAGTCGCTATATTTGTTAAGGGATTTTTGTAAATTCTTAATTGAGTTTTGATGAAAGAAGTAATCTATGTCCATTCTAATTGCCCAATCTCCACTGGTTTTTTCAAATCCTTCCTGAAAAGTTTCTCCAATTAGTTCCCAGCTAAACTCATATGGCCAATTCTGACCTGTCACCACAACCTCATCAGCAAAGTCTTCATAACAATTTAATGCTTCTTTCCATGGGTCGTTTCTTTTTTCTGGATCTGTGTAGGTTGTAAATACAGATATCTTCATTTTTTAATGATTATTTCTTCAATTTTTTTAGAAAAATTATTGAGGTCATAGTTTTCCTTTATTGTCTTGAGACCTGAATTTACTAACTCATTTCTAACATCAAGTTCCAAATAATAAACTTTTTCAATTAGACTAACCCAATTATCGAGAGAGTTGTCTTTTACAAAGAAAATATTTTCATTGTCTACAAAATTTTTGGGATCCCAAAAACCTTCTGTTTCACTAATTATTACAGGAGTTCCGCATGCAATTGACTGAAGAGCAACGCTTTGTCCTGAGGGTTGAAGAGAATCTTTTAAGGGAATAATAGTTAACTTTGCTTTTTGATAGATGTCTCTTAGCTCTAGGTCATTTAACTCAGGATCCCCCCAGCTGCCATTGATTACTTTTGAGTTACTGCTTAATTTTTCTTTATTTATTTGTTCACTTACAATAATGAACTTTTTTTCACTTAATTTATTTGTAAGTTTTTCTACCAATTCAAAATTTCTAAATCCATCATTACCAACAAATAATATATACTCTTCTTCCTTCATATTTTTCTTTTTCCATATATCTAAATCAACCGCAAAGGGTGAATAGTGAAACTTATCTTTATATTTTGTATATTTTTGAATGGCAAAATCTATTTCACCTTTACTTAAAAAAATAAATTGATCAATTGTTTTTAAACATAAAATAATATACGCCTTTTGAATGAGTGCTAAAATTTTGTATTTTGGAGTCCTTGAAAATAATCCCATTATGAAAGACAGACTAGAGACTTTATTTTTAAAAATTTTTGTATACAAGATCATTGGTAAAGCTGAGCAAGCCATTCTGTTATTTGCAAAAATTAAAAAATCACTCTCAAATATTTTTTTTAAGGTATTTTTATTTGTAACAAACGACCAATATAGAGGAAGTTTGAAAATGTTACGTAATCTTTTTTCGAAGATTAAAAAAAAATATTTTCCAAATCTTGTTTTATGATTCCTAAATTCAACAACATCTACTTTATAATTGTTATCAAGAAAGTAATGATATCCATAAAACATTTCTTTAGCATATTTAGATTTGCTGGAAATTTTGTCTTTTCTGCCACTCTGAAAAAAGTAGAGAACTATTTTTTTACTGTTGTCCATTGTCAAACCAATTATAATTAAAACTTTCTAGATTAAATAAACTTTTATTAATTGATTCTTTAAAATCCAAGGTTAAATTCTTTATGGTGTACAGCATCAATATGAAATTATATTTAATTAATATAAATATCTTTTGTTTAATTATTGATATTATTTATAAGATAATATGAAAATTTACTTTTTAACCTACGGAGACAAAAATTTTTACTTGGCAAAAAAGCACCTTATGAGCCTTGCTGCAAAAAGCAAATATTTTGATTATTGCATTGATATGGGTCCTGCCGACTTAGAAGATTATTTTATAAATAAATATAAAGATATATTCAAAGTGACTCGTGGAGGGGGTTATTGGATATGGAAACACAATATTATTTCTAATCTTTTAAACAAAATTAATTATGGAGATATAGTTGTCTATTGTGATGCTGGAGCTAGTTTAAATTATTCTGCAAAAGCTAAATTAAATTTTCAAAAATATATATCAATACTTAATGATTCAGAGCACTCTAATTTAAGAATGGAATGCGAAGAGGGGTTTATTGAAAAATACTATACCACTAGGGAAATTTTTAATTATTTCAATTTAGAACCTGAGTCTAAAGCCGGTAATAGTACACAGCTACAAGCGGGTCACATGTTCTTCAAAAAAAATAATAATTCAATCAATTATTTCAATGAGTATGAGATATTACTTGATACTAATAGTGAATTTATAACCGATGCATACAATCAAAGTTATCAAATTAATGGCTTTTGTGAAAATAGACATGATCAGAGTATTTTTAGTTTAATGAGTAAAACATTAGGCTCGGAAATAATCCCAAATGAAACTGAATTTAGAAATAGAGTTAGTGAGCAGTTTGACTATCCATTTTTAAGTGTCAGGAGTCATAGTCATGGACTAAAAGATTATCTTAAATATTTCATTAACCCAAAAAAATTTACAGAAAATACTATTTATTTTGATTAGACCATAGAAGGCTGTTATTGAAAATGTTAAAAATATTTTTTTCAAATTTCTGATATGTCAAATGTTCACTGATAAATCTAATCGGTGAAAAATTATCTAAATTGGATATAAAATTCAAATACACTTCATCAAACTCATCCTCGTGTAAAAACTTTGAACCACAAACATTATCGTCCCACCAAGGAACAGTTGTTCCTTTTATTTTTTTACCTTCATATTGATTTACCTGATAGTCCCAAACTAATAATGGAAGATTTTTGCTCATCAATGATTGGATAGCAAATCCCTGGCTTTCAGTCTTAGCCAAAATAATGCAAAATCTGCTATTTTCTGCACTTTCTATAAGTTCTTTTTGCATGTAGCTTCCGTACTCAAATATTTTAAAAGTTAAATTGTTTTTTTCTAAATAATTACAAATAAAACTTAGTTCAGTTTCTTTTCTATTTTTATAATAAATTAAACAATCTAATTTTTTACCTTCATTTTCAGAATTAACAATTAAATCTTTTTCATCCACAACACCGGATGGACATACAATAGTTTTTTCAATATACGATTCACCAAAAAAAGCAATTTGAGTATTTATGGAATTCTCTGAGGCTACTATTTTTTTAATAAATGAGTATTTTTCTAGGTATTTGTTTAATTCCTGATCCCACTTTAACGAGTATAAAGGACCAACTAAAACTTTAGTTTTAGGTGTCCTCTTTTTAATTATTGAATCCAGTGTTCTTTTTCCAAACTC
>Ga0233432_10000514_pt1 | contig 37213 bp, 31 predicted proteins | sample SI_122_August201_6_FD_179870 | JGI IMG/M metagenome (GOLD analysis project Ga0233432, IMG submission 179870) | Seawater microbial communities from Saanich Inlet, British Columbia, Canada - SI_122_August2016_10_MG | ecosystem: Environmental > Aquatic > Marine > Inlet | place: Canada: British... | reverse complement strand
GCTCCGCCTAATTCGTGAGTTACATCTGTTCCAGTAACAGTAACAACAGGAGCTGTTGTATCGACAACAGTAACTGTTCTTGAAGCTGTTCCAGCATTACCTGAAGCATCAGTAGATGTGTAAGTTACTGTATAAATGCCAACTGAGTTAGTGTTAACTGTTCCAGTAGTTACAACCGTAACCGTACCAGAAGCATCAGTAGCAGTCGCACCAGCGTCTGTGTATGCTCCACCTAATTCGTGAGTTACATCTGTTCCAGTAACAGTAACAACTGGGGCTGTTGTATCTCTTACTTGAACCAATCTTGAAATTGAAGCAGCGTTACCAGCTCCATCCTTTGCGGAATATGTAACAACATAGTCTCCAACTACATTTGTATTAACGTTTCCTGAAATAGTTACTGCATAAGTTTCTGCTGAAGCACCTTGCTCGCTATATGTAGTACCAAGCTCAACTGTAACTGTGCTGCTACCATTAAGGGCCATGACTGGAGGGCTATCATTATCATCTTTAGTTAGATACTGAACAGTGGTGCCAATTGTTAGTAATCGCAAAAATTTACCAGCAATGTTTAGCTCTGCATATTTAAGAGCAAGCAATCTTTTAGTATTTTGGTTTTTTATTGGGTCTTGAGAGGTTACAAGGGAGTCCTCTAACGCCTCTATCTCCATAACAAGATTTGATTCTCTGTTTTTAAGCTCAGCCTCTGTCATTAATGCCATTTCAGATTCAAGCTGTTTATACTCAGAAGTTTTAATTGAATATGATTCAGCGCTTATTGGTGACGCTATGAAAGCTAATACCAAAAGACTAGATGTTAATAGTTTTTTTATGTTCATTTTTATGCCCCGCATTTTTAAATATAAAAGTTATTGCTCATTTTCTCCCAGAAATAGAGCACAACCGCCTTTCACAGGCAGTAAGTTGTTAAATATACTGCATAATTAAATAAAAATCACTCTTTTTTACACGTATTTTATTATTTATTATGAACAAATTTTTTCAATTTAAAAAAAAAGAGAAGTAAATAATAGAATTTAATTCTTTATTCACCCTTGAATGGTTTGAACTTAACTAACATGTTATAAAGATTATGCTGTCTATTTAATCTAGCTGCAGGATCTTTAGTAAGAGGTCTCCAAGAATAACTAACAAAATTTTGATAAATAGGAACATTAAAAAAAATGCCCTTATCAAAACTTCCTTCACCAAATTGCTCTGAAGTTACATCTGTGAAAGATGCAAATACTCCAAACTTTAAACCGGTTTTGAATGATCTTGATAGCTCAATAGTAGACCCAACATCTCCCGCTAAGTACTCTCCGTATGATATTTTGGCATCAAATGGAATGTATTTGTGATTTCTGTAGTAAAAATTTACAGAGCCAATAGTGTTGGTATAATCTAAATGGCCAAATCTTATTTTATAATCTCTTTTACGGACATTGAAAACTTCAAAACCAGCAGCGAAATCATTTTTTTGATTGAAATAAAGATATTCAAATCCAGCACCGCTAAACATCTCTTCTAATAACCCAGCTGTAATCATGACGTGTTGATTATTTTTTACTGTTTTAAAATAATTAAATTCTGCTCTGCCAATAATTACTCTATTCTTGAAATTTCGGAGATAGCTTTTAACATCTGATCTAACTTGAGCTGGGTATGTATCTTTAGGGGGTATAGTTAAATCGCCAAAATTATCTCTTATTGAATACTTTAGGTTAGATGAGAAAAAAAATCTGTCATTAAAAATATATTCAGAGTTATTTTCTAGTAATAAAGAGTATTTAAAAAATCCGTCTCTTGCAGCTAGAAAAGGTCTAAAGTTTAAATTGGTATTTGTTATTAAACCAGGCTCAGCTCTAGCGCTGTAGACAGTAATTGCATCTTTTGCCATCTCTGTATCAAGGTTTGATGATACCTGTAAGCCTGCAGTTGTATAGTCAACTTTCAGGTCTTTTTTTATATTGCTATCTCTGCTTGCAGCATAAACAATCTCTTCGATAATTTCAAAACTAGGGTGTGTGAACTGAGAAACTTCTATGCCTATTTTTGTTCTATCTTCAATGATTTTTTTTACACCGATACCATTTTCTTCCAAGTTTTTAACTAATCTTCTGTATGCACCATCTGCTGCTTCGACCTCGGCTGGCTTATACTTATATTTTTCATAGTCCTTGCCAGGATCCGTTTTAAAATTAAATTTCAAAGATATATAGTTACCTCTTTCATATGCTAAACCAAGAACATAATTTTTATTAGGTTGATATTCTAGACCAAGGCTATAGTCGCTTTTTCTAGTATCATAAACAATTCTATTTAGAGAGTTTGTATCTGTGGAGTCATGCTCAAATTTAAATTTAAATTTATCATTATAAATATAGTTCAAGCCAAAAAATGGTGATGCTTTTGAGCCTGAAAAATAACGAGAGGGCTGAAACTGCCCACCTTGATCTGCAAATTGTGAAGGCCTCTCTGCAAAATTATCATATACATTTATAAGTGGGTTTTTGAATGCATACTTTGAGCCATTTAATGTTCCCCACCCAAGGCCAAGGCTAAAATCAAAGTTATTTACTCCATAATTAGCAACAATGAATTCTGAGCTATAATAACCTGTACCAGCTATATCATTAATGCCTATTGCAATAGCTGGCAACCTACCCTCTTTTTTTAGTCTAAATTTAAGATTAAAGCCTTTGTCTTTATAATCTTGATTATAACCAGCACCATATGATTGATTTTGAATATTTGTATAGAAAAAAGAAGTCTCCAACCAATTATAAGGATATGAAGTCATAGTAAGTTTTTGATCTGGAGTGCCATCATATAATGTCAATCCAAATGAACCTTCATCAAAAAACCTTGCGCTGGGTGTATTTATTAATCCTATAACACCATGGTTATTAAAAGAATTATAAAGGTAGCTATCTGATAATATAAATTGTGGCAATAGTAGAATTGAACATAAATAAACTTTTTTTAAAAAAGTTAACATTATTAATGCTTATTAATTTTTTCTGAGTGAATCAATTGCAGCAGCTGAAAATGATATCTGAGAGAGTATTGCTGTTAATGAATTCACAATATCCATTGTAGAATTTTGTGCTAGTATTTTTGTCGGTATGACAATTGTGTCTCCAGCATATACATCTTGACTTGATATAAAAATATTAGTTCCTGGCTTATATATTAAACCATTTTCCTTAATAATATATGCACCTCTTTTATCAGCAGAATCTCTATACCCTCCCGCTAACTCAACCGCTTCTCTAAATGTTATGCCATCTTCAAAAACAAAGGCATTTGGATTCATTACTTCGCCTACAACACTAATGGTGTTAGACTTTTTTGGTACAAATATATAATCATTATTCTCTAAAACTGTTTTAAGAGACTGGGAAGTATTTGGAGCAAAAATACCAGCAATTCTGCCTAGGGAATCCTCGTCAATTTCAGTATTAACACTATCCATTAATGAAGAATCAATATTTGAACTTCCTTCAACAGATTGCATGCTAGTTGCAAAAATAGCTGACTTTAACTCACTTTTAGTTCTGAGTATTGATTTGATTTGTTGTTGCTTTATTGACTCTCTTCTTAAGACGATTGCATTATCATTTGCATAATTTTTAAATGAGCCTGTTAGATTATAAAGATCTTGAAGAGAGGAATTTTCGGAAAGCGTATATTCTCCAGGGAACTCAACAGCGCCATAAATGAAAACTTTGATAAGATTATTTTGCGATGACTTGAAAGATAGATTATGAAATTTGTTTGCCTTAAAACTCATTGACCTATAATCGGAAACCTCAACAATATTATCAATTGGGCTTATATAGGTTGCTTCAAAATTTGGAACATCAGATAAATCAAGTCCCACAAGATTAACAATGCTATCCACCATAAAATTACCATAAACAGGTAATTTATAAATGTTCTCATCATGATTGATTGTTAACTCATAATCTTTCATGAGCTGATAAGTTTTTAGGTTGATGTCATAACGTTGCTTGAATTTCTTGTCAGAAATATTATTTTCTGTAAAGTTTTTATTCAGACTAGAGCTATCCAAGATGAGCTCGTCCTGGTCATCCTTATCATCATTGTAATCTTCTAGAGAGGATTCAGGATTGGTTTCTGATTCAATTTCATCGTTAGAATCAACAAGAACAAATCTAGAGCTAAAATTTTCAAACTCATCTAGACTAATAAAGTAGATCTTTGTGTTAGCTGTTAATTTTAGATTGGAGTAGGTCGATGGATCGTTAAGGCTAAAAAATTTAGTATGTTGTTTAAGTTTTTTCTTATCAAATTGCTCAAGCATTGAAAAAAATGGGTATGCATTTACAAACTCAAGAGCGTTTACCAAATCACCTAATGTTTCAAATTTTTCATGGTCATAATAACCCGATTCTTTAACTGCGCCTTTAACCAAAATACCTGCCTTTTTATCAGTTACATAATCGAATACTGTAACATTTAAAGCATTTTTTACATTAATACTTAGGTCACTAGTATTTATCCGATCCACTCTTAGATTTTCTTTGTCAAAAGAAGAAATAGATATCTTTGTCTTGTTCGAAGTTCTTTTAAATCCTAGAGCATAATCTACTAAATCCTTTAGAGTATCAGAGCTTTTGACTTCATAAATCATTGGCCTCATTACAGATCCAGAAACCTCAACAAAGTTATCAGTTCCTTCAACCAAAATTGTGTCACCAGCATCAAGAGAAAGATCGCCTGCTCTATTACCATAAACAAGAAAATCATATAAGTCGAATGAGATCAATCTACCATCATTTTTTATTAACTTGATTTCTCTTAGAGAGCCATTCTCATTTATGCCTCCCGAATAATTGAGTGCACTCGTGATTGTTGAAAAAGGATTAACTAAATATGTCCCAGGGGTCTTGACCGCTCCAACTATTGTAATTTTTTTAGCACTCAGGTTGTTAAGCGATATATCAATATTAACTCCGATAAAACTCTGATTGATTAGATTAGATAATTTGCTCCTGGCCTCTGCAAGTGAAATTCCTGCGACATAAACTGAGCCAATTTCAGGAAACAAAATAGTCCCATCCAGTTTAACTTCAACATCAAACATAGAGTCCTTTGAACCACTTAAAATAATAGTGAAATTATCTTTAATCGATATTTTATAATCATTTGGTAGTGGTAAATCACCAACAGCAATAATAGATGAAGGGGTTGAATTAAAAAAACTATAGCCAAATTTTTCAATAGCCTCAGCATCTTTAAGGACTAATTCTGTATTTTCAATAAGTGATTCTTCAATAGGCACATCCTTTGTTAAAAAATTTACATCATTAAAACTTCTGCTTTGAAAACTACTTTCTAAGTTTGAAAGTTGCTGTTCATTAATTTTTGATAAAATAGATGCATCTAATTCTTGTGCATGCAAGTCCTGTCCGCTAATCAGTAAGGTTATTAAGAATGTTTTACTCAATTTAAATTTGGTCATTTCTGTCTCGGTTTTATGTTTTAATTATAAACTAAAAAAATCTGCATATGATGTAAAGTTTAATTTTAGATTATAGCCCTGGCACACTAACACCATCGATTTGAAGAACTGCATTAATAAGTTTTAGCAGGCTTTCATTAATATGATTCTCGGTAAGCGTTTTTGTATTTGATTTAAATATGAATCTGTAACCCATCTTCACCTCTAAAGATTTATCATTTTTATAGAAATCAAACATAAAACATTCATTGAGATCACTGGACTTAACTTGATCAAAGTAATCAATAACATTTTGGACTTCAGATAGGTTTTTAATTGAAAAAGATATGTCTCTCGTGCTAGCAGGGAATTCTGAAATTTTTTGATACTGAATAAAGTTAATTTTTTTTGCCTCGATTTCTATATCATCAAAAAAACTATTATCAATATCAGAAATTTTTATTTCAATAAAGAAAATCCTATCCTTTGTTTTTAGACCAAGACTGTTACTTGTTATTTCTTTTACTTTAAATTCTGAATCATTGAAAAAACCATGAAATAGTGATTTTAAATAAATAATATCAATTTTTTTTGCAAAATCATTATGGTTATGACCAACTCTACCAGTTGCAACTATTCCGAGGTAAGTTTCTTGCAATAAATTAGTATCTTTAGAATAAATGTCTGATATTTCAAAGAACTTAATTGAATCTTTTTGGCGCCTTAGATTATAGGAAACATTACCCAAGAGAGAATCTTCAAGAGTCAATCTAAGATTTCCTTTATTTGAATCTAGTGGATTATCTATTGACAGTGAAATCTTATTTTTTTTCTCACTAAATGGGAAATTGATTACCTCACTAAATCCTGTTTTAACTAAAAAACTTCTAAGTTTTTGAATATTAATATTGCTTTGTTGTTCTATCTTGGGAAGAGTGATCGACTCACTCTCAATATTATTGTAGCCAATTAGCCTCGCAACTTCTTCAGCCAGATCATTTTGATTTTTAATATCATGTCTAAAAGAGGGGACTGTTATTTGCTCTTTTACATCAAAGCTCAGAGCGCATAGATAATCTTTATATTCTTTTTTTGTAATATTAGTTCCTAAGATTTTATTTATCCTTTTTTCATTGAAATTAATTTGTGTAATTGGGACTTGTCCATAATCATAAGAGCAAAACTTTGCGGATATTATTTCAGTATGATCCTTTATAATTTCAGTAAATCTTCTGAGCACATACTCTTGCGACGATGGATCGACACCCCGCTCGAACTTATGAGCTGCATCAGACTTAAGACCATACTTTATTGATTTACCAGCAATAGATTCAGGATTAAAAAATGCACATTCTATTAATACTTTAGTTGTATTTTCTGAGCAAGATGTTTTTTTACCCCCCATAACACCAGCAAGACTAATAATTTCATTACCAGATGAAAATATTGAGTTTTTACCCTCAAGTCTGATATCAGAATCAAGTAAAGTCTTAAATTTTTCATTGGACTTTTTATTTTCAAATACTAAGTTAGATTTTAATGAGTTTGCATCATAGCAATGAGTTGGTTGACCTAGCTCATATGAAATAAAATTAGAAATATCCGAAAAAAAATTAGTCTTACTAAGATTTAGAACTTTGAAATAGTTATCTAAATAATGTTTGTAGTTATTTGTTGGTTTATTTATATGAATTTCTAAAAAAGAAATCTTAGGGCAATCAAGTGTGGAGAGGTTGTGAAAATCTAGTTTTAAATCGTCGTAACAACCCTCAAAAAAAAAAGTTGGTTTGCTTTTACCAAAAAAAGCATATAGGTCTCTTGCCAACCCTTTTACAGAAAGGCAATCCCCTCTATTTGGGGTTAGCTCCATATTAAATACTTCACCATCTATCTCATGTTCATGACCGAGCTGAAATAATTTATTGGATAGATCCTCTTTTGTAGGATTTTGCTCTAAAAAGCTAATTAAGTCTGAGTATATAACCTTCACTTAAATTGCTCCAAAAAGTCTAAATTAGACTTATAAAATTCTCTTATGTCATTAACACCATATTTAAGCATGGCAATCCTTTCTACACCCAAACCAAAGGCAAGACCACTATAAACTTTTGAATCTATATTGCAGTTATTTAGAACTATAGGGTTGACTATGCCACAGCCTAATATCTCTAACCAACTACCACTATCAGATAGAATATCTACCTCAGCAGAAGGCTCTGTGAATGGGAAGTAAGAGGGTCTAAATCGAATTTGGACATCATCTCCAAAAATGGAATAGATAATCTTGTGAATTAAATCTTTTAGATTTGAAAAGTTTATATTTTCATCAACATATATTCCCTCAACTTGATGAAACATTGGCAAATGGGTAGCGTCATCATCTTTTCTATAAACCTTTCCAGCAGAAGAAAAAGCAAGTGGAGGTTTTGTGGAGAGCATGCTTCTAATTTGAACAGGAGAAGTGTGAGTTCTTAGAACCATTTCCATATCATCAACATAAAAAGTATCATGCATTTGTCTTGCAGGGTGTGATTCTTTAATGTTTAACATATCAAAGTTAAATTTTTCTGTTTCAATTTCAGGGCCGTGGACTTCAACAAACCCATGTTTGCGCAAGAGTTCCAAAAGAAAATCTTTTGTCTGAGCTATAGGATGGAGATTCCCATTTTTTTTAAAAAAAGGGGGGTTGATATTGTCTAATGAAGACATTCAATTTCTAACTAGTAGCTGTTTTCACAACCTTTTCAAAAGTTGATGCATCATTAATTGCTAGATCAGATAAAATTTTGCGATTGAGCAGAATATTATTATTTGATAAGCCGTTGATCAATCTCGAATAAGAAACATCCAAGGCCCTTGATCCTGCATTAATACGTGCAATCCATAATGACCTAAATTCTCTCTTTCTATTTTTTCTATCTCTGAATGCATATTGTAAAGCTTTGATATTTGACTGTTTCGCAGTTTTATAGAGTCTACTTCTGGCTCCATAGTGGCCCTTTGTAGCTCCTAATACTTTCTTATGTTTAGCTTTCGCTGTTACTGATTTTGTTACTCTTGGCATATTTATTTATTGATTAATCTAGATACCATTTTTAAAACGGTACCTGTTAATTTATTCAATCCCCTGTTATGTCTTTTTCTTTTAGTAGACTGTTTTGTGAGTATATGATTTCTATGCGCACTTTTGCTCTTTACAGACGATCCAGTTTTTTTGAACCTTTTGGAAGCACCAGAATGTGTTTTTAATTTATATCCCATACCCTTAACCTAGTTGTTTATTTATTCTTCTTTAGCGGAGAAAGAACCATTAGCAACTGCCTGCCTTCAAGTGAAGGCTCTTGGTCAACTTGAGCAATACTTTCAAGCTCATTTCGAAGCCTTGTCAGCAATTCAAGACCAAGATTGCTATTTAAAATCTCTCTACCTCTAAATCGGACGCTTATTTTAGTCTTATCTCCGTCAAGAATAAAGCTTTTTATTTTTTTTAATTTAATATTGTAATCACCTATATCTGTTGATGGCCTGAATTTTATCTCTTTAACAGAGGTTCTTTTCACTTTTGCCTTAGATGATGAAACACTTTTTTTCTTGGCAAATACATGTTTCCCGTAATCCATCAACTTACAAACAATAGGGTTTGAATCAGTAGGTGATACTTGAACTAAATCTAGTTCTTTTTTTTGAGCTCTCTCTAAGGCATCACTAATATCGATTAAGCCAATTTTTTCTCCTTCAGAACCAATGAGCATGATTTTTTCAGCTCTAATTTTATGGTTAATAGGTACTGTATTTTTTTTGTTAATAGCTATGATTATTTACCTAATAGAGATTTAGTTGATGGTTTGCTTTTTATATAAAAGAGATATTCATTTTTATGTGACGATTCTATAACAGTTTATAGTAATTTAAAACTTTTTTATGGCTCCAATATATGGCTTACCCAATTATTAAATTGATATTTGAAAAGAAGTCTTTTATTTAATCTAAATTCATTGCCCTCCCAGAACTCAAATTCATAAGGTTCAAATTCAAATCCGCCCCAATATTTCGGGCAAACTAACAGATTTTCATTTTTTATGGCTGTATGATATTTTGTTTTCACATCCTCATAGGAATTTATTATTTCTGATTGGCTCGAGGAGATTGCCAACGCATTTTTTTCAATAGATCTTTGGCTAAAATAGTTTTGATTAAAGCTTGAAGTGGTTTTTCTTATAGTTGCCTTTATTCGAATTTGAGTATTTACCTTATTCCAATATATGAGAGCAGATATTTGTTTATGGGATTTAAATTGTTTGCTTTTTGGTGAATTATAATTTGTAAAGAAAATGAACTTGTCTTTATTTACCATCTTAAGATTTACGTATCTTGAATTTATTTCATTCTGTTCTGAGCAATAGGATGAAATGCATAGAGCCTCAACCATTGCTTGCTCCTTTAAGAGCGCTTCATTATATTTTTCCCTGAATAACTTGAAAGGGGAACCTTGAGAGTTATTAATAAATTTAATCATATAATTAACGCCTAAAAATTATGGTTAGATTTCATCTTTGATTACAATATCCCACAAAAATCAAGCGCATTTTTATTGGTTAAAATTCTTAATATATCCTTATCAACGAATTCTCTATGCTTTACAAGTATTGCAATCACGTCAAACTGACCTAATGCTTGATCCAAATCTATCAGATTAAAGTGATTATGTTGAGATATATTAGGCTCAACACAAGACACTTCAAAACCTTTTTTTATAAGACTGTTAACGACTTCAACTGATGGGGACTCCCTTAAGTCATCTATATTGGGCTTGAAAGCAAGGCCTAAACAAGCTATTTTTTTTGTATCGCCCAATTCAGCAATATTCATTATCTTATCAACAACCCATCGTGGCTTGGAGTCATTTACCTCTCTGGCCATTTTTATAATATTTGAATTATCGGGATCTTGAGATGCAATAAACCATGGGTCTACAGCAATACAATGCCCTCCCACTCCTGTACCTGGTTGAAGTATCTCAACTCTTGGGTGTTGATTGGCTAAACGAATAAGCTCCCAAACATCAACCTTATTTTTATCACATATAATTGAGAGCTCATTTGCAAAAGCAATATTTACATCCCTAAAACTATTTTCAGTTAACTTGCACATCTCTGCAGTTCTTGCATCAGTTTGTAAAATATCTCCAATAACAAAAGTTTTGTAAAAATTTGCTGCTGCCTTAGTAGAGCTATCATTGATTCCGCCTATCACCCTTGCATTGTAAACTAGCTCTTTCATAATATTTCCAGGTAGAACTCTTTCTGGACAATAGGCGATTGAAACCTCTAAATGATCTAAGCCCTCTTTGCATAGTTGCTCATTTATCATATCTGAAGTGCCAACTGGAGATGTGGATTCAAGAATAATCATGTCACCGTTTTTAATGCAAGGCAAAATGATCTTAATAGCATCCTTAATAAAATTTATATTTGGTGTAGGCAACTCAGAATTTTTATGAAAAGGAGTTGGCACACAAATCATGTAAATATCCGCTTCATGAATTTGAGTAAATGCTTTTAAATTCCCACTTTCTACAGCTGATTTAACATAATGATCAAGGTCGGGTTCAACAATATGTATTTCTCCTTGATTAATAGTATTTACAACAGCTTCACTAACATCCATCCCATAAACTTTATAACCACAAGATGCTAATAAGGCTGCAGTTGGTAAACCTATATAACCTAAACCAATAACAGAAATACTTTTATTAGCATTCATTAATTACTCCTTTTACATATTCTACAATTTTCTTACAAGCATTCCCGTTACCATATGGATTATGAGATTTTGACATATCTCTGTATATGGTTTTGTTATTTAATAATAGATCTATATTATTAACAATATCATGCTTAGTTGATCCTACAAGCTTAACTGTTCCTGCTTGAATTGCCTCTGGGCGTTCTGTTACATCGCGCATTACTAAAACTGGTTTGCCTAAACTTGGAGCCTCTTCTTGTATACCCCCAGAATCTGTTACAACTAAATAAGACTTTTCTAATAAATAAATAAAATTTTCATACTCTAATGGCTCTATCAATAAAACATTACTCAAATCTGAAAGAATATTTTTAACTGGTTGTTGGACATTAGGATTTAAATGGACTGGATAAATAAAATATGTATTTGGGTTTTTAATTGCAGATTGTTTTATAGCATGGCATATATTTAAGAAACCATCTCCAAAATTTTCCCTACGATGGCCTGTGATCAATACAAACCGACTTTTATTAATATCTATATTTAACAATTTCTCAAAAAAATTATTAATACATAGTTCTTTTTCAGAGTCCTTATGAATTCTGTCTAGCACCATATGCAAGGCATCTATGACTGTATTTCCAGTAACAATTATCTTTTGTTCTTGTTTTTTTTCTTTTTTAAGATTTTCTTTGGTTAATTCCGTTGGAGTAAAATGATAGTCTGCGATTAAGCCTGTGCTTTGCCTGTTAAATTCTTCTGGAAAGGGAGCCTGCATATTGTTTGTTCTTAGCCCTGCTTCGACATGCCCAATCTTAGTATTCGAATAAAAGGCCGCCAAAGAAGTGGCAAACGTTGTTGTTGTGTCTCCATGAACTAGAATAAGATCAGGTTTATTTTTATCGATAACCTTTTTCATACCTTGAAGTATTTGTGCGGTAACGTCAAAAAGATCTTGTCCTTTTTTCATAATATTTAGATCAATATCTGGCGTGATATCAAATAAATGTAGAACTTGATCAAGCATTTCTCTGTGCTGCCCGGTTACACATACAATAGACTGAATAGTGCTCTCTTCATGAAATGCAAGACATAATGGAGCCATTTTTATAGCTTCCGGACGTGTACCAAAAACTATCATTACTTTCTTCAATTTACAATCTCCTCTATGTGTTTTAACATTTTTATGGCTAATTTTTTTCGGTCAAAATCTTTTGATCCAACCAAGCTTTTTGCAGAATAATATTCTTGTAAACTTGTGTTTTCTTGCATCTTAATAATTGCTTTAACCAACCTTCTAGGATTCTCTGGGGGAACGCATAAACCTATATTATATTTCTTTATTATATCTGCTGCCTCTCCATAAGGCATAGAGCAAATAATTGGAAGCCCAACAGCCATTGATTCAAATATTTTTGATGGTATCACAGTTCTAAATAAAGACGAGTCTCTTAGGTGAACAAGGGATGTATTGCATAAGCTTAAAAACTTGGGCATTGCCTCTTTTGGCTGGCTAGGAATTAGAATAGTATTTTTAAGTCCTTTTGCATTAATTAAGTTAATAACTCGCTCTCTTTCGGCCCCACCTCCAACAAATAAAAAAATGATTTTTTTATTATGCTGTAATAATTCTGCCGCCCTGACAACATTTTCTAATGCGTGAGCTAAACCATGAGTACCTATATACCCAACAACAAATTTGCCATCTAATCCATATTTATTGGAAAGAAGTGTATCTTTTACTGAAATTGGAGTGAATTTTTCTAAATCTGATCCATTTAAAACTATTTTAATTTTTTTATTGCATATACCTCTCTTAACCAGTTCAGCTTTAAAAGAATTTGTTACAGATATAATTAAGTCAGCTTGATGGTATAAAAAAATCTCTAATCTTTCGAAAAAAGAAATAAATATATTTTTTTTCATTACTCCAACTGCATAGATAGAGGCAGGCCAGATATCTCTAAGTTCAAAAACAAATGGAACTCTTTTAAGCTTTGCCAATAACCATGCTGATAAAACAGTAAAAAATTGAGGAGAGGTGCCGATAACTACATCAACTCTTCTTGTAAATAAACCGAAAAAAAAACTGCTCACCATAAATGAAATAAAATCAATTGCTCTTTTTATAACGCCCTCATTGGAAGTGATATATGTCTTTACTCGCCAAACATTTATACCATTGATATTTTCTTTATGAATAAACTTATTCTTGTAGCCTTCAAAAATAATTCCATCGGGAAAATTTGGGGCACATGTTATTACTGTAACTTTTTTACCCTCAGCAACCCATGCGCTCGCATGATCATAGGTTCTTGAAGCAGGGGCATTTACCTCAGGTGGAAAATTATCAGTTAAAAATAAAATATGCATTTAAAATATTATCTCAACCTCAGAGCTATTTGAAAGTGTTTCAATGCATATAGTTTTCGATTTTACTTTTTTATTGAACTCCATAGCATACAAACTTTCATCAAGAAATGAATGTCTATCTTTTACAATAAATAAAACTTCTTTTCCGTTTGTAGTTAATTTATATGTATTTTTAGAAGAATGTATAACTGATATATTGGGATGTACTCTAAATCTGATTTTTGATTTGTGGCTGACCTCTTTATTGAAAGTTAAAATTTCATCCTTTATGGTCATCTTATTTTTACTAAAAACCCATGTTCTTTTGTGAAGAGGATCTCCATCAAGATTGCTATAACCATCATGCTCGCAGCTTATTTCTATACAGGAACCATTCTCGTTTAACTGTAAATTTTGAGGTTTAGCTCTTCGTGCAACTCGAAAGCTCGACCAAACTTCACTTGAATTTCTTCCATTTAACTCTAAAGTATTATGTGAAGATGTTGATCTTTCCGAATACCTAGACTCATCATCCTCATATGTAGAAGTTCCCCCATTGACAAACATCCTCTCATTATAAATAGATAGTTCAAATGAAAATGTATCTGCGTGAGCATGCCCTGGGATATAATCAGGTCCCACTTTTGCAACATCTAATATTGCAGAAAATATTTTAGAATTAACACTAACATAACCACTTGCATCTAGAATATTACAATTTAAATCGTTGCTTATATAGCAAATTTTCTGGGGAATATCTTCAATGCCCATGCTAACAGCAAGATTAAACAATTCTGAATAGTTCTTACTAATACCAAAAGCACAATCATTAAAAAATGAAATCTCACCATCTGGATGGGACATAGACTCAATCCAAACTAACATGGATTTTACTTTTTCTTGTATTAAATTATAAATCTCAATATTTTCTCTATTGTTTTTTTTCAGCATATAAAATATGTCAAGAAGATCCTCTAAAAGAATCGCATGATACATTGGGCTCAATTCAAAAGATCCTCCATCTTCAAGAATTTGTTCATTCATTTCATTTTTAAGAATTTCAATGCCTTTGTTAAGCCACTTATCTGATTCATCGCTTTTAAAATAAAGTCCAGAAAATATTAAAGCTTTGGCATTAGTAAAAAGATGATTGCCTAATAAATGATACTCAATATTTTTAACAAGATGTCTTGTTTGATTTGCGAGGCTTAGAGCAATATCTAAATTTTTTATTTTATTTCTTTGAAGCCATTTAACCCAATTTACAATCCTCAAGGAAGAAGGATAAGGCTCTAAACCTATAGTACTTTTGTTAAATGTTATCCAATCTTTAATTAAATTAAGAGAGGAATTCTTAAATTCAAGGGAATTCTTTGAGTTGATAAAATCAAAGTAATGGAGATTATATATCCAAAGCTTTGGCATTTCAGATGCGGTCCAATCATTGCTAGACAATTTTTTTTTTAAATTAATAAAGCTAAATTCTTTATTTTTAAAATTATATGTTTCGATTTTGTTTGAAAGCTTAAAGTTAATCGGAAATTGTCTAATATTAGGGAAGCTACCATAATGAACATATCTTGCTGGAAATAAATATTTTTTTATACGAAACATAACCTGTATTGGCTTGAGATACTTCAAAGTATTGAAGTATAAAAAAAGAATTTTCATTATGATCGAAGAGAATTAGCTATATCGATTGATACTTTTGTTACTTCAAAAATTTCATTTGAATCAATTAATGGCTCATCTTTACCCAAAGATTTTATAAATTCACCCACGCAATTTTTTTGACCTTTATCTTGGTTAAATAAATTCATTTTTGAGAAATTCTTCCAACCGTAACCCTTCATTTTCTTAAAGTTATCTAATGCAAGCACTCTGCCTTCGCAAAATATTTCAATTCTTTCTTTTGATAGGCTAGGTGAACCATTTGCAAAGTAATGAATTGTTCCCATCGAGCCATCTACAAAAGACATGGTTATAGAACAGTCATCATCATTAATATCTGGAGTTTTATGATTAAATGCTTTATTTGCAACAAAAGATTGAATAGGCTTGCCGACAATAAACCTCATTAAATCAACGAAATGACAAACTTCTCCAACGACTCTTCCTCCACCAATAGCCAAATCTTGTATCCAATGATCAGAAGGTATTTTGCCTGCATTTATTGTATATACCATTGAGACTGGATCAACTCTACTTTGAAGTAATTCTTTAATTTTTTTTGCATGGGGTGAAAATCTTCTATTAAATCCAACCATTAAATGAGGACCGTTGGTTTTATTGTGAGCATTTATATAAGAGGTTTTTATTGATTCTAGTTGGTTTAAATTTATAGATAGTGGCTTTTCTACATATACATTTTGTTTTGAAGCCAAAGACTGTTCGACAAATGCAGCATGTGATTCGTGAGAAGAGGCTATAGCAACTAGATTAATAGTTGAATTGTTGAAAATATCACTAACTGCGGAAGATGAAAATTGAAAACTATTAGATCTTCCAACTAGGGAGCTGCTTAAGCCAGAAGTAGAAACAAGAGTATTCATACTGACTTTATTTTTTTTAAATAATGGAAGTAAAACTTTTGAAGCATAATCTCCAGCTCCAATGCAACCTAAAGAAATTTTATTTGATATTAAATTATCATTATTACCCTCTAATTTAATCAATTTCGCGCGGTTAACATTATTTGAGTATTTAAAAATTACTCCAAGATCTTTATTGCTATCACTTAATAGAGATTTATATAAATTGACAGCTTCACTGAAATCAACTTTTCTTGTAATTAAATCAGCAGTAGATAATTTTTTTTGATCTAATAAATTGAGAACTGCTTCAAAATTTCTTTTTTCAGTCCATCTAACATAACCAACTGGATAATCATTGCCTTTCTTCTCATAATTTTCATCATATCTACCAGGGCCGTAGGAACAACTGACTTGAAAAGAAATTTCTTTTTCATAAAAATCATCTCTTTTAAGATCTAGCCCAGTAACGCCTACTAGTATTATTTTTCCTCTTTTTCTACACATGTTTGCTGCTGAAGAAACAGGTTCATTTGATTTTGTTGCAGCTGCAATAATAACTCCATCAACACCAACATTATTACTATATGAAAATGCGCTATTCACTGGATCAGACACATTAGGATTGCATATATCAGCTCCATAATTTTTAGCTAGTTCTAGCCTAGAATCATCAAAATCAATTGCTAACACATTACATCCGTTAGCTTTTAAAAGCTGGATTGTTAACAACCCAATAAGACCAACACCAATAACAGCATAATTGTCGCCAATGTTTGGCTTTGCGAGCCTAATGCCTTGCATTGCAATGCTTGAGATAACAGTAAATACTGCAGACTCATCTGATAGACCATCAGGAACCTTTGCACATAAATTTTTTGAAACTTTTACTACCTCAGAGTGAGGGCCATTCGTTATTACTCTATCTCCAATAGAAAAATCAGAGACATCATCAGCTTTAGCCAGCACTTTGCCGACTGTTGAGTATCCAAGGGATATAGGTTGATCTAGTTTATTTTTAACAGACTCTATTGTTTGATTTAACCCATCTGTTTTAATTTTATTAAGCACCATTTTAGCTTTATCCGGCTGCTGTCTGACTTTGTCAATATAGTTTGCATTTCCAAACTCTAACATCATTTTTTCTGTACCAGGAGAAATAAGAGATAGTGTGTTTTTTACTAAAATTTCTCCTTTTTTAAGTGATGGCATTGGTGTATCAATTAACTCAAGATTACCGTTTTTTAAACTTTGAATAAGATGCTTCAAAATATTCTCCTAATATTGTTTTACTCTATAGTCAGGTTTTAATTTTCTTTTTTTACTTTTTTTATAAGAATTGCCAGTCCATGTCATTTCTAGTGATTTATACTCTCTCATCTTAAAAACTTGAACTCTTAATTTTGACCAAATAAATCCTGCCCGTCCAGACTTAATTGCACCCATATATAAATAACAATATAAAAAATATATCAAATGCCTTAAAGGTATTTTATTGTATATGTTTTTGAGCCACATCCTCCTCTCTAATGCGTTGCCAGTTAATTTGGGGAAAGCCGAGAGCTTGTTACCATCTAATTTGTTCGTAGATTCAAGAGTTGTATATATATTTTGTTTTTCGACCCAGTGATGAAGAGTTGGGCTATCAAGATGATCTAAGTCCCCGTTAATAAAACCGGTTTTGCCATCTATTATTGGATGCTCATTAACAAGAACATCTGAAAATACGCACTTTCCATGCCTCCAGACCCTAGTAATATTTTGCTTTACACCAAGAGGCTTGCCCATAAACCATAAATGCCTCTTAAACTCATAAGCATTATTATTTAAACCACTTTTAATCATCACATCAATATTATTTTTTAACTCGGTAGTAATTCTTTCGTCTGGATCAATTTTCATGACCCACTTATTACGGATTGGCATCTGCTTAGCTGCAAAATTCCACTGATCTCCAAAAGACTTAAATTCTCTTTGTACAATATTAATTCCATAAGAAATACCAATATCAATAGTCTTATCATCGCTATAACTGTCTACTAAAAATACTTCATCAGCCCAACCCTTTAAATTCTCAAGAACTGGCATTAAATTTTCCTCTTCATTTAATGAAATCATAAGAACAGATATGGGAGTTTCACCCTTTGCCCATTTTATTATTTTACTCATTGCTATTCTGTGATTATAAAATCTGGTTTATTTTTATTTGAATGAAGCCAGCTATAAAATTTTTCCATTTTTGTTCCAATTGCTGACCAAGAATAATTTCTAACAACTAAATTAAAACCATTAATGCCCATTTTATTTAGTTTATTTGAACTCATTGACATCCCTTCTATCATAGCAAGTTCAATAGATTTTGAATTTATATCAACTGACCAGCCTGCATCATGATCTTTTAATGTTTCCCATGGAGCGCCAGTAGTTGTTATTACTGGAGTCCTGTGAGAAAGAGCTTCGACAACTGTCATTCCAAAGTTTTCACTCCTTGTTGGCAATATAAATAAGTTAGAATTTAAATAAGCCCTATGCTTATCATCGCCATACAAAGGACCGGAAATATTAATTCTTTTTAAATTTCTTTTTGCAATCTCTTGCTTAAGGAGGTTTATGTAATAAAGGTCGCCTTTACCAATAATATCAAACCTCCAATTAGGAAATTTATCCTCGATATTTGACCATGCATTTATAGCTAAATCTAATCCTTTTTTTGGATGGATTCTGCCCAAATACAATATGCTTTTTGTTTCTTCTAATCTTTTATTTGGAAGATTATTATTTTTTTCAATATGAATACCATTTGGAATAATTGCGACTGGCGCCTTGAATCCCAGTCTTCTTATATCCAGATATTCACTTTCTGAAGTTGCGTGAAAAGCAGTAGAATTTAAAAGTGCTTTTTTTTGAGCAAGATGCCAAAGGGCAGACTTCTGGATTTTTGAGTATACCAAAGCATTTTGACTAAGAGTTCCTCTTGGAGAAACTACAAGACGAGAAGCACCTTTATACTTAGATGGGTAGATATTTGGCATCATCCATAAACCATGTGCATGTATTATGTCGTAATTTTTTAAATTAAATTTCATCCATTTCTTCATATGGCTTGATTGTCCAAGTTTCTTTAGAAATTTTGATTGTTCAAACTCGATATGATTATTGAATATTTTTCTGTCAATAGTTTTTCTTGAAGTTAAGGTTGCAAGCTTAACAGAGTTGGAGTCACCCAATGATTTGCATAACATTGGAACGCTATATGAAGGTCCACTTGCTTCTTCGTCAATATGAGATACTATTTGGCATATTTTCATTATTCATTATTATAAATGCTTTCAGTGTTAAGCTGTCCTAAAATTTGTCTAAAAAAAATACCAAAAAATCTCATAATTCCAAAAAATATAACCCAGCCAATAAATACATATATTAAACCTGGTATCAAGGCAAATATGCCGTCTCTTCCAACTAAGTAAATGATTAAATAAAAATATATAGCAAATGCAATCGAAGAGCTTGAGGCTCTTAAAAATTGATTCTGAAAAAAAGCATATAGAAAACCCATTAATACTGAGATACCCAATCCAAAATATCCTAGCTCATAAAATGCCTCACCAAGAGGCCTTAGTCCTATTGATGTTGTAATGTCTGTTGCCTGTAAAAGACCAAGATCATGGCCTAGCTGATGAGAGTCATTAGAAATAGCAGGCTTTCCTGGCCATATTGCTCTTGGAATAATGCCAATAAAATTATTAAAGTAAATAACTCCTCCTTTATAGCCAAATTCATCAACATAAACCATCACTTTCCCAAGAATTTCTAAATAATTTAATCTTGTGGTTAAAACGTCAAGCATGAGAAGTTGAAGACCATCCATAAATAAACTCAACCTATCAAAAGCTGCATAAAAATCAAAATTATTATTTCTTAAAAAAGCCATAAATGGAAATATTACAAATAAGAATGGCAAGAGAAGAGATGCGGAAGCAATTGTTAAACTAAGATGTCTCAAAAAAAACTCTCTATGAGAGACAGCTATAACCAACAGAGCATAAATTATTTGACCTCTTGATCCAGATGCTAAAGCAAATACTAATACCAATAATATAACTACATAATAAAAAAACCTATTAAAGATACTTTGATTAAGGCCCTTCTTGTATTCGCCGATAAAAATAAGCACTAAGAGATCAAATATAGAAAATAGTTTGTAAAGCTGCAAGAGTGGTGAGGTTGAGGCGACGCCTGACATTTGAAAACCACCCATGGTAAATAATTTCCACTTTGCAATTACTGATATGGAAATTAATACTAGTGAAGAAAAATAAACAGATTGATAATTATAAGGGTGATTGATTGGCGAGAAGTTCAAAAAATTAGAAATTTGAAAAAAAGATGGAATAATTTTTTGAGCTAAATGAAAGCTAGTTGCAAAAAAAATATTCCAAAGAATCACAAAAAACAAAGCGTGATTGTATATATTGCTTGTCTCATCATGCATAGGATGGGTGACGCCAAATAATAACTCTATGATTGCAGGAAGCGTAAATAAAATAAAATTTACAACAAGATAAAACTTAAATAAAAATGATTTAATTGAAAAAAATAGAAGCATTGTTGTTGCTATGCTTATTATTGATAGGTAAAAAAACATTATTTAAATTTCATTGGAAAGGCTATTGATAATTTGGCCTATGTTAGCTTGAAAAGTATCCCCATTGTTAACTCTTGATTCATAAAATATATTTCCATTTTCAGCAATTCTATCTCTTAAATCATTATCTTTTAAAATCATAAGCATTTTTTCTTTTAGAGCATGCTCATCTCCAGATTTAAAAATTAGCGCATGCTCACCATCCACCATTCCATCTATTGAACCAACATGATCTGAGGCAATCACTGCTACGTTATTCATCAGCGCTTCAAATACAACCATACCAAACCCTTCGTCTATTGATGGAAGAACAAATATATCTATACTTTGATAGAAATCATTTAAATCATCTAAATGAGGTACAAATTCAACATCTAACTCTTTACATAAGTGTCTAGACTCCTCATGCAACAAAATATTATTTTTAGGCGCTCTAATTAGAAGTTGAATATTATGTCTATCCTCTATAGATCTAAGGGCTCTCAATAAATACACCAAGCCCTTTCTAAGAAATGAGCCCCCAACCACCCCAATCCTAAGTTTGTGAGGCTTACCTATGCTCTTAAAATTTTTAAAAGATGTGCTTAATTTACTTATATTTGAATCCAAGGGTAATATTTTTAACTTGTTAGCATAACCTTCCTCCAAAAAACTAGAGGCTGAATATTGAGATGGAACAACTATAAGATCTGCAAGGTTGTATTCACTAATATACTTAGATAAAGATTTTTTATTAAAGCTATTGTAGCTATATTTAAGCTTTCTTGATTCTTTTATTAAAAGATCATTCTGATGATCTATGTGAGGGCATGCTCGATCAAGTATGAAGTATGTCTTATTTGTGACGAGTTTTTTTGCTGCTTCTAGGCTATCTCCATTGAAGCCCCACAAAATATCACAATCTCTAATTATAAATGAACATATTTTTCCAAAAAATATTTTGTCTATCTCATGAAGATACTTAGGTAATCTTTTTTTTGTAATTTTTTGAATAATTTGAAATGGCTTCGGTATAAAAACAATATCATTATTGTCAATATTTTTAAAAAATCTTTTAGGGGAACTGCAATAAATTTTTACATCATGGCCAGCGTTATTAAGAGCGGTATATAGCTGCCCAGCATGAAATCTTCCACCAACAACAATATTTATTTTTTTATTTCTCATTTATTTTTGCTTTTTTTACTGAGTATATAGAAATAATTAACATCATTACAAAAGATATTAAAGTTGATATTCCAACATAAATAAAATCACCATTATCTTTAAATAAATACAAGCTTAACGATAGTGCTGCTGTTCCAAATATATATATAACGGCAACTGTTAGATTGCTTCTGTTACCAAAAAGTTGAGATTTCGCAATGGTAAAGAGAGGTAGGATCAAAATTAGTGGAGACATAACCTTTAATAATTTACTTGAATCGGCCCATTTTTCGCCAAAAAGAAAAAGGATAATTTGATGTGAGTACAAATACAAAAAAATAGCTACAGGTGCACCAAGAATGAACGCTATTAAGTATAAAATTGTGGCGCCTTTTTCTTTTAAATCCTTGTCTGTTCTAAAGTTACTGAAAAACACTATTCCAACCTGCTGATTTATTGAGTTAGTAATCCTATTCAAAGTATTTACTAAATATAAAGATTGCGAATAAAAGCCAAGAACAATGGGTCCAAATATATTCTCAATAATAAGGACAGGAATTCTGCTAAACGAAAGTTCTGAAACTCGCACACTATACATTTCAAGGCTTTTAAAAAATAAGAGCTTAATGTGTATTCTTGACGTTAATTGAAATTTAGGCAAAAGTTTTCTTGAGAAAAATACTGAAAAAATAAAAATTGCCAATATTGGAAAAACCTCCTTTACTACAAGAGCGTCCAAACCAAAGTCATGATATAAAACTGAATAGATAGATAAAGCTAATCCTGAAAAATTAGCTAAATTTACTATAAGTGAAGATTTAAAAAACATTAAATTCTTTTCAAGAATAGAAATTAAAATAGAATTTATTGGAATAAATAGCTTAAATAAAAAAATGAATATGAAGACATCCCATATCTTTGCATCATAAATGTCTGCTAGTAATAAATATACAATAAATCCTACCGCAATCTTTAAGATTAAAATCAAGGCAATAATGACAGAAATTCCGTTAAATAAATATTTTGACTTCTTTCTTTGGAGGTATATTGTGTTTATTGAAAATGTTGTGAGTATTTCAACTATACCAACGAGTGCTAGAGAGAGAGCATACAAACCAAATATTTCTGGGGTTAGCAACCTGACAATATAAATATTACCAATAAAATTGAGAATCATGAAAAGATTGCTTACCCCAAATGACTTTATTCCTTCAATCAAGTAGGTTTTCATATTTTAGGATTGCAGATCTTCAAAAGTGCTAAATATTTCTTTTGCCATAGAATCATAAGAATAGTCTTCTGAGCGAGTTTTTAGATACCCTTTTTTTGCAATTGCCATACGATTCTGAGAATTAATTAGGTAAAATTTTACTTTTTTTAATAATTCATCAGGCGTGGAGAAGTATTCTGCCTCCTCCCCCTCGGTAAAAAGATGAGAGTGCTCAACTGTTCTTTCTGCAAGCATAAAGCCTCCACAAGCCGGTATCTCGACAGACCTAGCTGTATGAATATCTCTGTTTATTACCCTCAAAAAACAAAGATTAATCTTAGAATGATAAATTGACTGGCTGTAATCATTTCCTAGCACAGGCCTGAAGTGAATTTTAAGATTTTTATGTTTTCTTAATTTAAATCGAGGTCTATCCCACCCATTACCATATACATTAACCTTGATACCATTTTTTGCTAGAAAATTCATAAACTTAAACCTTTCTTCTTCTGCATACCCTGCAAAAAAAACATCATGCCCTATTGAAATTTTTTTAAGCTTGTTAGTCGGAATTTTATGATGGAAGTAGGAAAATCTTTGATAAAAGAAAAAAATATTTTTAAAGCCAATTTTTTCGAGCTCATTATTTTTAATATTTTCTGATTTACTTGTATAAATAGCATCATATTCTGAGGCAGAATCTAAGAAATCATATGATTGATTATGAGCTAATGCCAAATCATCACAGGTCCAATTAAAAATTTTTATATCTGAATTTATTTTCTTAATCTTTAAAAGTGTTTCTTTTTCAATACTGAGGCCTTTGATAATAACTAATAGATCTATTTTTGAGCTTATAACAGTTTTTAATATCTTTTTTTTAAGTTTAATTTTATTACTTCGTATATTTCCTTTGCCAAAAAAATACAGAATTCTATCTATTTTTGTTTCTTTTGCCTCTTGACCAAAAATAATATCTGCTTCATATAAATTTTTAAATGAGTCTGCTAGATGAGATATTTTGTTTACTAGGCCAGGCGTTACAACTAATATTTTTTTATTCATAATTCAATAAAATTAAATCTTAATTTTTTTTGTAAGCTTCTTTGCTTCATAGCCCGTAAAATCAATTGTGTAATATACGCGACCTTTGTTGCTAATTTTCTGGATAGGCTCTAACTTTTCTTGCAACGACAGATCTATGATTGATTTAATTCCAGAGAGATATGCTTTAGCATAGATTTCTGATAAAGAAAGATTCTCAAAATCTAATTTCTGTTTTGCTAAAATATCTCCATGATCAAGACGAGGAGTCATGCTGTGTATTGAATAGCCTACCTCTTTTGGGTGAGAGTTTAGTATTGCCCATTCTAGGCATTTGAGGCCTCTATACTCAGGAATCATGCCTATGTGAAGATTTATATATTCTATGTTATCAATAAAGTAATTTTTAGATAAAAAAGGAGATCCTATTACAACAACTCTATCTGGTTTAAAATCTTCAATAATTTTTTTAGCATCTTTTTCGTTATTTACTTTAAAAGATTTAATGTCAACATTAGTAATTTCTCTATTTATTAGCAGATTTATCTTATCTGTTTTCGTTCTAAAAATATTAATATATTTTTTATAGAACAGCCTGCCAAAAATATTTTTAGTCAAGCTAAACAATTTTTTTCTTTTTTTATACTTTAGAAATTTCTTAAACAAAGACTCTTTTTTATGCGGACTTGTAAAAATAATCACCTCATATGCATCATCTTTTTTTAATTTAGATAATAGATACTCCTGAGCATATTTGTATTGTGCAGCATGATCCATTGTTTGAAGTAGCACTCTCATAATTTTGGCATCTCATATACATATATACCTCTATAACCTTTATCCATAGTATCAATAGATAAAAGCTTTCCTGAAAATGAAACTCTGGGATGAAGATCGCATCTAATTGGAGACTCATCAAACTCTTTGATTGAACCAAGTTCGTCAATGCAAAATGATTTCTTTAAATTTAAGTCATGAGCAATTAATTTTGGTCTTTGATTTATATCAAGTCTTGCATAAGTATCTGTAATAAAAACATGATTGCCAGGATTTATCGACGGGTGACCGTCTTCAGTTATTAAATCAAGGGCTATTTTTTTTATCTTCTTAGAATTAACATTAATATTAATGTAAGAGTCTCCAGTAAGTTTTTTTGAAATAACTGAAGAATCTCTTACAAAAAATTTATAGATTGGCATGATAGGTTTAAAAAATCTCTTAACAAAAGTCTTGTTTTTTCTTAACTTATTAATTTTATTTTGTATGCCGCCATAGCCAATAATTTGATTGTTATCTTGCCAGCAAAAATGACTCATCCTCCCGCTGTCATTTAGTATGTGATATTTCTCAGTTTGCATATCATAGCTATAAAATCTACTATGGATTCCACCTTCTTCTAGCTTCCATCTATGGAGAAATACAAATCTTGAACCGCATGGGGAAATAGTCATATGTTCTAAATAATGTGTTGCATTTATCATATTTGAAATAGGACTTTCATCTAAAAGCATCTCCAAGCTTATTAATAATTTTTTTGTTTTTGATTTAAAATCACTCACCCAGATACCATCATCAGGAACAACTTTCATATTTTTTTCATTGTTTTTAATATTGCCATAGCTATAACCTCTTCTGCACCAAAAATGCCTTTCAAAGTCAATCGATAGCGCTTTTGTGCCACATGGAAATACTGCATATATTGGAAAAGGTAATACCTCTGTAGTTGCTTTTGAAATATTATAAATTTTTGAGATATATTGATTTGATTCTTTATTAAAATCATTAAAAATGATTTTATTGCTAAAATCTGGGCCTATAAATTGTGCAAGACAGCCCTGTTGCCAGTTAAAAGAATGCGTTAATCCAAATTTTTTAAATTCTTTGATATTGTTTTTTAAAGAAAATAATCCTATTTCAGCGAAGTCACCATCATCAGGGTTGGGCACTCTATCAATACTCTTACATTTTAATGCGATTAAGCTGGTATCGTCTGATGAAATTTGATGAGTATTAAAGTAACCAAAGAAAAAATTTTTATCAGATGGTGTCTCAAATATTCTTTTTGCTTTAATTCTTTTCATAATCATTAATCACCTCAAATATGTTGTTGATTCCTTTATCATAAGAATAGTCTGCTATAATTTTTTCATTAAATGCTCCCATCATATTTAATCTATCTTTATTGTTAACAAGATAATTAAGGCAGTCTAACAACTTTTCTAAGTTATGATTTTTAAGAATAAATCCATTTTTATTTTCATGTATTAGGTCTATACAGGTGCCAACGCCCTCACTTGATATCATAGCTAATGGAAAATTCATAGCCTCGTTCAATGCTTTTGGAGATGCGTCATACTCTGAAATTAAGATAAAAATATCTGAAATAGAAAGGAGTTTTGCAACCATATGTTGCCCAACAAAACCAACGCAAACACAGCTTACGCCAAATTTTTTCGCTGCAGTCTCAAGATTTATTCTTTCGGGGCCATCTCCTATGATAAGCATGGTAATTTTCTTTGTATCCATCTCAGATATAGTTTCAATAATTTTCATTGTTCTCTTTCTTTTTGTAAGCCTAGAACAGGTTGTAATAATTGTATTTTCTAATGGGATATTTAGAGATTTTTTTAAAGTATTGATATTTTTAGGATCAACTATTCTATTTTCTTGAAAAAATTTATTGTCAACTGAGCATGGGAACGAAATGAGCTTATTTTTATTTCTTACATAATTTTCAAGATATTTCTTATTTAATTTGCATGAGTACAAAACTTTATAACAACCCCAAAAGTAAACTGGTAGAACTGCTGATTTAATCAAGATTTTTAATTTTGATATAAATGTTTTTGTTGAAACCGGCTCAACAGCCTCTCCTCTCCATATTATCTTCTTAAAGGATATAAGTGATGCAAAATAAACATACCAACTAGTTAAAGTATCATAGCCATGAATTAAAACAAATTTTGCATCACTTTTTAAAACATAAGGAACTATACTTGGGTTGTTTCTTGAAAAAAAACCTTTTCTTTTTGATGAAGATAAATTCTTAAAAAACCTAAATTTATAACCCTCCAAAACTGGAACATCCCATTTTATTTCAGATGCGAACTCTTCACTGTAAAATGACTTCCCGCCTATTTCATCACCAAATAAAACCTCGAGGCATACTTGATTTTGTTTTTCAATCTCTCTAAATAATGGAGAATGGTATTGAGTTGGGTTACCGGAAAAAACTAATAATTTATCTTTAGGATTCATGATAAAAATGATTATATATCTTTTATAAATGCTTTTCTTTTTCCAGCTAAGGTTTTTATTGGGACACTGATTTCAGAAAATTTAATAAATTTAGTGTCAATTTCTATTCCTTCAATCAGTAAACCATTTTTTAAAGTTTTCATAAGCATTGATTGAGGCGGCGCCTCGTTAAAATAAGAATAATAAATACATAAGTTATGATCTTTCTCAATTTTGTAATGAAGTGATCGCAAACAATCTATTTGTTTAAAAATATGATCAAGGATAATGACGGAGGTCTGATTGGTATTACCATGAATATCCAATAAGTGGAATATGTCTCTTGCTTTGCCGCCAAGATTACTCAATTCGAATAAAAAACCTTTGTTCTCTTTACTTAATAAGTCCTCAGTATCATAGTTTATTAATGGAAAACATCTTTGACCGATGGTTGTAATTATTAAGTTTTGATTATGAGCTCTAGCAATAAAGTCCTTATAAAATATTTTTATTGGGTATAGGGACGAGATTGAATAACCTATAACCCCGGCTTCAGCCATTCCGTATTCATTAATAACAGTTGAATTAAATATCTCACTAACGCTCTTAGCATCATCAATAGATATTGTCTCGGATGTATTAATAACCCTTTTTACTCCGGCACTTTTTATATTGATTCCATTTTGAGTGCAGTAATTTGTTAGAGCCACCAAACAAGAGCCGTAACCAATGACATAGTCTGGTTTAATATGAACTAGCTTGTCTCTAATATGCTTTAAATTTGCGTCACTTAGGTCATAAGCAGATACTCTATTAATATTATTTAATTTGTCAGCTGCAATTCTTTTAATGCGCTTAATCCACCCCTTTTTTCCTTGAAAAAGATGGGAATGCCCCCAGATCATGAATAGTTTTGACCTAGGTTTGATTCCATTCATAACTCTGCCTGTAAATGTATTAACCCATGCAGTATTGGCATCATTATTATTCATTGGAAAAGGTGTAGAAATCCCACTAGTCCCTCCTGTTAAGGTCTCCCTGGTTTTAGATGGAGTTTTTGCTATTAAATTACGATTATCAGAAATATCTTTTTTTGTTAGTATTGGAAAATTTTTTAGCTCAGATATGCTCTCAATCAAATCAGGCAATGCATGTCTAGCCTTCCACTCAATATAAAAAGGAATATTTTTATAAGCTTCTTTCCAAACCTTGTTAAATTTATTAACTTGAAGTAGGCTAATCTTCTCATAATTATAATCATCTTTATCTGAATAGAAGACAACATCACTCTCCAGATTTTTTATTCTTTTATGAAAGAGACAATTAAATACTAATTTCAACATGCTTATTTATTGATTTGAAATAGCTATTCCATGTAAAGTTTTCCAAATATTCTTCTAGTGACTGATTAGAACATAAAATGTTTGAGTTAATATGTTTGATAATATTTTGAAACAAAGACTCCGCATTTGATTCGCTATAAATCAAGTAACCGGAGTCTAAAAGAAAATTATCAATTTCAGTATCATCTGATACTATGATTTTTTTGTTGTATTTTAATATCTCATATGTAGTTATTCTAAAGTCTGCCCAATCTATTGTAATGAAAAGATCCATATTCTTATATAAAGATTTTATTTCTGATTCTGGAACATAGCCAAGAAAATCAACATGCTTACTTAGACCTTCCTCTTTTACAATACTCTTAAGATTATCTGCGTCTGGTCCAGTGCCACCAATTTTTAATGAAAAATCATAGCCATGGTTTTTAAGATGTTTCATTGATCTTATTATTAAATCAATTCTTTTATTTTCATCTAATCTAGATAGTGTTACAAAATTTAGAGTCTTATTAACTGAGTATGGTTCCGGCTGAAGGTGTGATGTGAGCATATTATTTGCGATAGCTCCACATTCAAATTGAGATTTAATATTAAATATTTTTTTCTTTTCTTCAACTGCGTAGTTTGAAAGAACAAATATTTTTTTTGATCTTCTAAGTAAGAATTGAGAAATAGGGGCTCTAAGGTTGATATATATCATTTTAGCAAGTGAGTAATTTTTTTTAAGCTGTAATATTTTTTTATACATATGGTCTTTTTTTGCAAATTTTTTATATTTATTAAAGTAAAAAAAAGATAGCTTGTCTGTTTCATTAAATGACATAGTCGTTGGGTGATGTACAAAAGTTGAATAAGGGCTATTTGTGATGAGTGCTGCAAAGCCAAAATTTAGATATCCAGAGTGACAAAAGCTATGAGTGGGCTTGATTTTAAAAAGTATTCTAATAAGCCCTACCATGCTGAATATAAAACTAGAACTTTTTATATCTACAATATCCTCTTTATTTATATTTAAGCGGTCAACCTCAGAGAATTTAAAACAAACAACCTTTACATCAAAACCCTGATTTATTAAATAATCATAATGCTTGAATAGGAGTACCTCCGCTCCTCCAACTGAAGATATATTTTTATAAAAAAGTATTATTTTTTTGTTTTGCATGATGCAACATCATTCAAGGCGTTTAAAATAAAATCTATATCTTTTTCAGTTAATTTTAACGAAGATGGAAGATAAAAACCTTTTTCATAAAGGTGCTCCGTAACAGTTAACTTTTTTTGATCTTTAAGCAAGAATCTCTTTAATGGTTTTTGGAGATGAAGGCCTTTAAAAAGTTGTCTAGAGTCAACGCCTCTTTCCTTGAGAAGTCTAACAATTTCAAATCCGGAGAGGTTTAAATTATTAGATGCCAATAAAGTATACATCCAGTAAACATGATGGGTATTAGGTAATGTTTTTTGGAATGAGAAATTTTCTAAGTGTGATATTTTTTCTTCATAAATTTTTCCGATTCTTATTTTTTCACTTGAATAGAAATCTATTTTCTTAATTTGAGCACAGCCTATCGAAGCCTGTATGTTTGTCATCCTAAAATTGAATCCTAAATCTTCATGAGAAAATCTTTCTGTTTGACCAAAATAAAGGTTGATATATTTTCTTGCAAGTAATGCATAATCATCATTATTTGTTATTAATATGCCGCCCTCACCTGTTGTAATAAGTTTATTTGCATATAAAGAAAAAGTGCCTATATCTCCAAAAGTACCACATAATTTATCCTTATACTTGCTGCCAAGTGCTTCAGCCGTATCCTCAATAACTTTTAATTGGTACCTTTGTGCTATATCTAAAATCTTATCTATTGCTGCGGGGTGGCCAAAACTATGAACTGCTATTATTGCTCTAGTTTTTTTATTTATTAAAGATTCTAAATATGAAGGGTCAATATTCCAGGTTTCAAGTTCAACGTCAGCAAATCTTGGAATGGCGCCCAGCCTCATCACAGCAACAGCGACAGATATTATTGTGAAGGATGGGACTATAACCTCATCACCTTTTTTTATACCACTTGCATGAAGCGCAACCTCTAAAGCAGCTGTTCCATTAGAGAGTGCGATTGCATGCTTCACACCATGAAAATTTGCAAATGATTTTTCAAATTGAGAAATATATTTTCCAGCAGAGGATATCCAATTTGTTTCAAGGCAATCATTAACATTTTTAAATTCCTCTTTACCAATTAATGGTTCAAATACAGGTATCATTAAACTCTTTCCTCATAAGGTTCAAAAAAATATTTATCATCATCGCTTCCTATGTAGGGTCCTTGTTTAATTTCTATGTACTTTGTATTTGGAGCAAAAACAAAGCCATGGCCTCCAAAAAACTGAGTAAAGCCCATTCCAGCCTTTAATATCTCTTTAGCTATTACCTCTTCATTTTTATTGTAAAAAGTTACAGTAACGCTACCTTCATATATAAAAAAAAACTCAGAGGTGTGCTGAGTATTCCGTTCAAGTATTTTGTGTATGTGCGGTTTTTTAGAAGTTTTTTCAAATATTGTTCCAAAACCACATTGCATTTCAGACTTAGAGCTCGTAGGAAAAATAATGCCGCCCTCAATATTAAGATTATAGATTTGAGCGTACACTATGTCATTGTCTCTAATATCTATATTTCTCATATTAAACTAATTTTTTTTAGCTTCTGCAAGATCAGCATCTACCATTTCAGAGACCAACTCAGCAAATGATACTTTTGGATACCACCCAAGTTCTTTTTTTGCCAATGAGGCATCACCTTGGAGGAAATCAACCTCTGTGGGCCTGAAATATTCTTCATCAACTTCTACGATAATATTTTTTGTGTTTTTATCAATGCCTTTTTCATTGACACCTTCACCATCCCATTCTATCTGGATACCAACATGTTTAAAAGACATTTCAATTAAATCTCTCACTGTATGAGTTTCTCCTGAAGCTAAAACATAATCTTTAGGCTCATCATTTTGAAGCATCATCCACATACCTTCTACATAGTCCTTAGCGTGCCCCCAATCTCTGACTGAATCTAAATTACCAACAAATAGTTTTTCTTGCTTTCCAATTGATATTCTTGATGCTGCTCGAGTAACTTTTCTTGTAACAAAAGTCTCTCCTCTTAATGGACTTTCATGATTAAAAAGAATGCCGTTTGTTGCAAATATTCCATACGCCTCTCTATAATTAACTATAATCCAGTAAGCATACATTTTTGCAACTGCATATGGACTTCTTGGGTAAAAAGGGGTTTTTTCTGTTTGAGGTATCTCCTGCACTTTACCATATAGTTCTGATGTTGAGGCATGATATAGCCTAGTTTTCTTAACAAGATCTAGGACCTTAATGGCCTCTAGAATTCTTAAAGTGCCCAAAGCATCTGAATTAGCCGTATATTCAGGCTCCTCAAAACTAACAGCAACATGGCTTTGAGCTGCTAAGTTATAGATTTCATCTGGTTTTACTTCTTGAATAATTCTTATAATGCTTAGGCTGTCAGTCATATCTCCATAATGAAGTTTTAAGCTACTATTGGAGATATGTGGGTCTTGATATAAATGATCAATTCTCTGAGTATTAAAGATTGAAACTCTTCTTCTGAGGCCGTGAACCTCATAACCTTTATCAATTAAAAATTCTGCAAGGTACGCTCCATCTTGGCCTGTTATACCAGTTATTAATGCTACTTTCTTAGTTTTCATAATGTATTAAATATTATCATCTTAATCATAAATCAATGTCAATTTAGTAATTTTTTTTGTACCATGCAATAAACTTTTTAAGCCCATCCTCAATTGACGTTTCTGGTTGAAAACCATACTCAGATTGTAATTCGCTTATATCAGCAAAAGTTATAGGTACGTCTCCATCTTGCATTGGCAAGAAATTTTTATTTGCTGATTTGCCTATATTTTCTTCAATAATTTGTATGAATCTATTAAGAGAAACTGGGTTGTTATTGCCAATATTAAAAATTCTATAAGGTGCATTCGATGTTGATGAATTATGTTTAATATTCTTAGGAGGCGATTCAACCATTAGCATTATTGCTGAAACTATGTCATCAATATATGTAAAATCTCTTTTCATGTCACCGGAGTTAAAAACATCTATTGGATTACCATTGTCTATAGATTTTGCAAACTTAAAATAAGCCATATCAGGCCTTCCGTATGGACCATAAACAGTAAAAAACCTCAGCCCTGTTATTTTAATATTGAATAAATGTGAGTAGGAAAATGCCATTAACTCATTTGATTTTTTAGAAGCAGCATAAAGACTAATTGGTGATTCAGTATTAGAGTCAACTGAGAATGGAACATCATCACTCATTCCATATACAGAACTAGAAGAGGCAAAAAGAAGATGTTTAGTTTCAAATTTTTTTGCGGCTTCTAAAATATTATAAAAACCAATAATATTTGAATCAATATATGCTTTTGGATTTGTGATTGAATACCTTACACCTGCTTGAGCAGCAAGATGGATAACTGTATCAAAATTATTATCTTTGAAGATATTATATAAAATTTCTTGATCATATATATCAACTTCGTGAAACACGTATGAACAATTGAAGGTTTCACTGACTTTTTTAAGCTCAGCAAGTCTAGTCTTTTTAAGGCTTACATCATAGTACTCATTCATGTTATCGATACCAGTAACATGAAAACCTTTTTCTAACAAAATTTTAGAAAGATGAAATCCTATAAACCCTGCCGAACCTGTAACAAGTATGCTCATAATCAATTTTCTCTGAAAACATCTCTAGTAAATAACTTGTGAGCTACATCGATAAGGTCATCTGAAATCCTATTAGTTATAATTATGTCAGCAGTAGTTTTGAATAAATTTAAATCATTCTTAAGCTCAAAATCAAGATCTTCGTCTTTTGTCAATAGTGGCTCATATATAATTATTTTTACCTTATTTCTTGCTAGTATATTAATTATATCTTTAACGGCTGAAAATCTAAAATTATCACTCCCGTGTTTCATTACCAGTCTGTGAACACCAACAGTTTCAGGTTTGAGTTTTAATATTTCTGAAGCAATAAAACTCTTTCTTGTTTCATTGGAGTTTACAACAGCTTTAATTAGATCTTGAGGAACATCCGAAAAATTAGCTAAAAGCTGTTTTGTATCCTTGGGTAGACAATACCCGCCATAGCCAAAAGAAGGGTTGTTATAGCCCTTTTGAATTCTTGGGTCTAAACTTATCCCTTCTATTATATCTTTTGAGTTAAGGTTGTTAGATAGCGAGTAGCTGTCTAACTCATTAAAAAATGCAACACGCATAGCAAGATATGTGTTTGCAAAAAGCTTAATTGCTTCGGCTTCAGAGGAATCTGTAAATTGTAACTGGACACTTTTGTCTTTAGAGCAATCTTTTAAAATATTTGCAAATTTAACAGCTGCTTTAGATTTTTGACCAACTATAATTCTTGAAGGAAATAGATTGTCATGAAGAGCTTTGCCCTCTCTAAGAAATTCTGGAGAAAATATTATATTTTTAAAATCATGCTCAATACATTTTTCATTAGTATATCCAACAGGCACTGTAGACTTGATTATAATTGTTGCCGCACTATTTATATTTAAGACTTGCTTGATGACATGATCAACGCTTGATGTATCAAATTTATCTGTTTTATCATCATAATCAGTTGGCGTTGCTATGATAACAAATTCTTTTTGGCTTACTGCCTCAATTATATTTTCAGTTGAACTAAGATTGAGATGCGTATTATTTAAAAAGTCTTGAATATCTTCGTCAATTACAGTTGATTTTTTTTCTTTTATAGATCTTACTTTATTTGGATCAATATCATATACAGATACGTCATGATGCTGAGCCAGGAGAACAGATAAAGACATACCAACATAACCAGAACCGATAACTGCTATTTGTGTTCTCATATCCTCAATTATTTATGATCTATTAAAAATTAAAGCATAATGCTTGTACATAGCAGATATAGTAGAAATAATAAAACCAATAATTGTGATTATAATAACAATCTCAGATCGCTTAGGTTCAGATTTTTCTTCAGGAATAAATGGTGCGTCAATAGGGTTCAAAATATAATATTTACGAACTTGGGTAAGCATTTGCTTTTTTAGCTGGGATTCTATTAATTGATTTATGGAGAATTTTATATCAGATTGAGAAGTTTTAGATAGTTGATTAGTTAAGTAATTAAGTGACTCTGTGCTTTCAACAACGTCCTTGTCTCTCATTGTACTGTTTATTTCATATATGATTAATTGCAAAAAGTCTTTAGCAAACACAGGGGACATATGAGTAATTGAAATTGTTATTAATCCTGAGATTTTATCTTCCTTGAGAGAAATGGCTTTTCCATACATTTTATAAACCTCAAGAGTTGATGGTATTCCATCAATCCAATTCTCTGTCTCTGCATCAAATATATTTTCATCATACTCAATAATCTTTGTTGAAGGATTATAACTTTTTGTAGCAAATAAATTTTGTCTAATTCCATCAAATTCTAAAAGATGTGCTAAGAATTCTCTTGAGTTAATGGTTGCTATCATAACGGCTGTTTTATTGACGCCACCATTTTGTGGAAGTGAAATACCTGAGGCTGCTGCTAGGCCTCCATATTTTGAAGCCATGCTAGAGAGTGCAGAGCTTTCTCCAGCTTCATCCACCACTGGGTACAAGATGCTTTGGGAAGTAAAATAGTTTGGGAGCAATAGTGCATAGATTATTGCAAATATAGCAAATGCACCTGTTAAAGTTGAAATTAACAACTTTTCGCTCCATAGTAATTTAATAAGCTTATTTAAATCTATTTCATTTTCCGTTTTGTTTTCTATTTTATTCATTAAATTTTTATTATGGTACCCGGAGCCGGACTTGAACCGGCACGCCATTGCTGGCGAGGGATTTTAAGTCCCTTGTGTCTACCAATTCCACCACCCGGGCATTTGATATATGAACATTATAATTGGAGAAGGATGGAATAAGATACTAAAATTACAAAAAAGGTTCAAATTGATGAAGTCTTTCTTTGTACCATTCAATAATTTCAGGCAGGCCGTCACTTAAATCTATTGTAAAATTCCAATTAAACTCTTCTTTTATATCAGAATAGTCACATGGATATGAAGTGTCGTTAAAAATCCTATCTTTTTCTAAAGTGACGAAATTTTTTAAATTTAGATTATTTCCAATTAAGTTTGCAACTTCAAGATTGGAGTAACTTTTTTCATGGCCAATGTTGTATATATGTTTTGATGTAGGCTTTGTTCCAAGAATAATTAGTGCATTGACAGCATCTCCGACCCACAAATACCTTCTAGTTGCACTTCCATCACCGTGTATAGTCATCTTCTTTTTAAGCGCTCCCAAGCATATGAATCTAGGAATAATATTTCTAATAAATTGGCCAGTTCCAAAAATATTATTAGATCTTAATGTAACAAAATCAAATTCTTTATACATATGCCTATATGAATTAGCAATCATGTCTGCAGCGGCTTTGGAAGCGCTGTATGGATTTGTAGGGTCTAGTAAATTTTTATTTGAAATTGTATCTGTAGAGCCATAAACTTCATCGGTACTCATCACAACAAGTTTTTTTGATTTGTTTGTTAGGCAGGCATTTAATACATTCTGTGTGCCAATAACATTTGATTTTATTGTAGTTAGAGGATTGCTAAATGACACATCTACATGTGATTGTGCCGCTAAATGAAATACTATATCACCCTTCTGGATTAATTTAGATGTTATTTCTGGATCTGATATATCTGCAAAATAGTATTTAGTATTATAGTGATTGGGTATATTGTTAAGATTTTTATGGTTAGAAAGTCTATCAATAACAACCACCTCAGCATCGTCCATTCTTTGCAATTTAGATACTAAGTGAGAGCCTATAAAGCCACTACCCCCAGTAACAACATAACGCATAATAACCTCCTTATAAAAAACTAAATAACTGGAGGCTGAAGCCGGAATCGAACCGGCGTAAACGGCTTTGCAGGCCGCTGCATAACCACTCTGCCATCCAGCCATGTCAAGAACTGTATTGTATACAACTAATCAAATTATAAGAAGTTATTTTTTAAAGGTATTAAAGGTATATATGTAGCCAGTATATATAGTTATTAAAAGTGATGAAAATAGAAACATATCAGCTATTAATAAGACAAGCATATTATTCATCGCAAGACCTAAAAGATAAGAGCTTAATGTAAACAATTGAATAGTTGTCTTTATTTTTGCTAGAAATGTTACCTTTGTTGCATCAGATTTATTTTGTCTTGCATTGAAATCCCTCAGTGCTCCAACCCATATTTCACGCGTAATAATAAGGGATGATGCAAATGCAATATAGTAACTAGTAAGATTTACAGATATTGCAAATAATAAAAAAACAATAAGAATTTTATCGGCAATAGGATCAAGAATTTCTCCAAT
>Ga0233432_10000510_pt1 | contig 37249 bp, 39 predicted proteins | sample SI_122_August201_6_FD_179870 | JGI IMG/M metagenome (GOLD analysis project Ga0233432, IMG submission 179870) | Seawater microbial communities from Saanich Inlet, British Columbia, Canada - SI_122_August2016_10_MG | ecosystem: Environmental > Aquatic > Marine > Inlet | place: Canada: British... | reverse complement strand
ACCCATGGAGGTGGTTTAAGTTTAGATGGTATTGATGACTATGCAGTTAAAACTAGTATAAGTTACACTCCTTATATGGTTGAAATTTGGTTAACATCAGATATAGGAATCGATTCAGGTACATACTCAGATAGTACTTATGCCTCACCACTCGGTTTAGGAGACTATCCAGGTGGATTTACTTTTGGGAACTACACAGGTATAGCCACTAATGAAAGTATTGCTTTCTGGGGAGCAAACTACCAATCAACTGGACTTACCTACATACGAGACTCTTTTTCAGCAGGTACCTACCAGATAGTGGCAAATTGGAATGGCAGTTCTTATGACATATGGGTCAATGGAAGTAAGAAAACAGCTTATGCTTCGACTAATCCCGGCAACACTACACTACATGCAAGAGATACTATTTACTTAGGTAAAGAAGATCACCCATCTCAGAGTTATGAATTCGGAGGTAGAATACATAATGTAAAAATATATAGTGCTCAAAAATCTGATGCAGATGTTACTCAAAATTGGAATGCATTAAGAAAAAGATTCGGACTATAAAGATTAAATTTATATAAAAAAATTAGATATTTATTAATATGGGACATTACGCAAAAGTAAAACAAGGAAAAGTAATTAAAGTAATAGTAGCAGATGCTTCATTCTTTAATAACTTCGTAGATGATTCTCCAGGTACATGGTTACAAACATCATACAACACCAGAGGAGGAGTTCATTATGAACCAAACTCAAATACACCATCACCGGTTATATACATTGATAACTCTGGTTCAGTGTTTAATAATGAGAGTAGTGCAACAGCATCTGGTTCGCTACCCATTACAGCTTCAGATACAAGTAAAACACTTGCATTAAGAGGAAATTATGCAGGTATAGGGTATGAATATGATTCTACTTTAGATGCATTTTTTACCCCTAAGCCTCATGATAGCTGGACGAAAAACACAAGTTCATTTTTTTACGAAGCACCTATAACTTATCCATCAGGAAACATAACAGGTTCTTACACAGGTTCTTACCAGTGGGACGAAAGTAAGTATGTAGCAGATAGTGGTGATCCAAAAACAGAAGGCTGGATAACATCATCCTTACCGGTGTAAAAAATCATTAAATGAAAATACACAATCCAACATCTATAGGTACAGCAGATGACTTTAGTGGAGCCTTTACAGGTTCATTTTCTGGTTCTTTTGAAGGAATAAACTATTCCGGGTCCTATGATGAAGTATTAGTAAAGGTGGTAAACGACGGTGGTAATAAATACCAGATAGATGGTGTTACTGCTCCTAAACTATCACTACAAAGAGGACATACTTACAGATTTAACTTATCAGACAGTACCAATACAGGTCATCCACTTGCTTTTAGAACACCCAATGACACCAGTCATACAGCAGGAGTAGTTGCATCAGGAACACCAGGCAGTACAGGAGCTTATACACAGTTTCACGTTGGCTACGATACTCCATTGGCTTTAAAGTATTATTGTACTTCTCATGGTAATGGAATGGGTAATTCAGTCAAAGTTATCGATGGGTTTAGTACCGAACTATCAGACTCTGTTGTAATAAGTGGATCACTTAAAGTAACCGGTGATATCACTGCATTCTCTACATCAGACGAAAGGTTAAAGTCTAACATAACTCCTATATTAGACGGGTTGGATAAACTAGGAGAGATACATGGATATAGCTATGAATGGGTAAAAAATGATCACCATGAAAATGAAGGACCAGACATAGGAGTAATAGCACAAGAAATAGAGAAGATAGCTCCAGAGGCAGTAGTAACCAGAGACAACGGTTATAAAGCTGTTAGATATGAAAAACTTATACCTATTTTAATTCAAGCAATAAAAGAACTAAATAATAAAGTAAATAACTTAGAGTAATTTTGTAAAATGAATTAAACTATTTATATTATATAACAAAGTTACAATCAAATGGGTTTACGTATAAATGTTGAATTAGATACTAACAGAGGTGCTACAAATGAAGCATACATTATTTTAGAAACTGTTAGATTTAATAGAGTTAACACAAGGGTGGAATTTACCACCTCGTTTTGGGTAAATAAACAAGCAGCTGAAGCTTTTCAAAAGAAAGAAGTTGGTGGCGAGTTAGGTAGTTCTGAAGGTATGTTACAAAGAGAGGTAATATACTACAAGGACAAAGAAGATTATGAAGGTACTGAAATTACTTTGCCTAATTATTTTATGGCAGATGTGTTTAGAAAAAAAGTAATCAAAGAACCTTTGTACGAAGAAAAAGAAGTGGAAAAAGAGGTACCTTTTGTATCTTTTGATGAGGAAGGTAATGAGGTGATAAAAAAAAGAAAAATAATAAAATTAGAACAAGTTAAAGTAGGAGAAAATAAAATAGAGAAAAAACTGTTTGACACATCTGTAATAAGTAACATATTTGAATATACTTATATACAATTAAAAGAACAGCTTACACAGTATTTTCCTGCAGATAAACTTGAAATCGTTAAATAATGGCAGTATTTACGTACACTACAACTAATATAGATTTCAGTACATTTGATACTTGGTCCAATCAAGGTTATACAAATGACACTGATATTAACCTTTCAGATGTATTATCAGATTCTTTTCCAGCTGCTAGTAATCCTGCAAGTGTCGGTGAAATTTATAATAGAAGTTGGTTTTACGGGAATGTTATTGCTACTGCAAACGGGACTGTTTCAGTCACAACCCCTTATTCATCGGGAACTTCCACTGGTACTATTGTAATAAAGAATGTTGATTACAGTGTATATTCTTCAGTAGTGTTAACTGCAGCAGGTACCTACCCTTATAACTTTTCAGAGTGGAGAACTGCATCAGGAGGCGGAGGTACACAAATAAGTACAAATGCCAACCTAACCCTAACGGTTAGTGATTATACATCACAGCTAAATTTTTACGCTTACTTTACATAATAATAGTTATTGAAAACAATTTGGGTTTTAGAAAATATAAAAGGTAAAAAATCCTTTTATAATAAGTTTGATTTTTTAATGATGTTTGCATCTGTTATTCAATGGAAAAAGCATCATCCATCTCACAACTGTGTACTTTACGCCGATAAAATGACTCATGAGGTTATTACCAATCTAGGTGCAACTACATTGTGGGACGAAAAAATAACACTTAAAAGAAATGTAGGAGTAGATCTCAAAGTATTTTGGGCAGCTTCTAAACTTCAAGCACTACGTACATCAAATGAACCAACTATTATAATGGATAATGACTTTGTTGTATATACTAGTTTTGAAAAATATATCAAAAAAAATAAAGTAATAGTTAGCCACATAGAAGATGGACGAAACTATTATGTTACCCCAACTGATCATTTCGTAAAAAAGGTTAAGCATTTACTAAGTAGATACAAACAAGAAGCTGTAAATTGCAGTTTTTTATACTTTCCAGACATTAACTTTATGCAACACTATGCTAAAACTAGTCTGGAGCTCATGCAAGAGTTATCAAGGTTAAAAGCTCCCAATTCCAAGTATTTAATTTTAGCAGAACAACTTTTACTTAAACACCTGTTAGACATACATAAAATAAGTTATATACCCCTATTAGATAAAAAATATAACTGTTTATCAAACAAATACACCGAAAAAGTTAAGGGGTTAATAAAAACAGATGAACACAACCTATCGTTTAGACACTACTGGATGGAAAAGCCTAAAATTAGAAACAACAAAAAAGGATATAGTCTAGAAAAAGAATCCACAGTACTTAACAATGTTATTAAAAATGTATTAAAAATAGATTGGAACGTAGTTGGATAGTTAAATTTTTTTTCTTAAATTAATAAAAAAGTAAATATGAGTTTTGATACCGAAAAAGTGTTACTAGAAGAAAGAAAGGTAAAAGCTTTAGAAAAAATAGCTACTAATCTCGATAATCTTTCATTGTGGTTTGAAGAAATTGACAAAGATGAATGGGGTGATAGACTAGCATGGTACCTTTCCTTATGGAAGGATAAATACATAGGAGAAACAGATGAAAAAACTGGGGATAATAGTTCCGTACAAAAATAGACCTAACCAACTCTCTAAATTTAAAAAAACACTTGTAAATTTTATTACTTTTCCTTATGAACTTATAGTAGTTGAACAAACCGACGACCAAGAGTTTAATAGAGGTAAGTTACTTAATATAGGTTTTATAAAAGCAGAAGAACTTGGTTGTGATTACGTTGTATTACACGATGTAGATATGTTACCCATATCTGCTGATTACTCATATAGTGACTACCCCATACATTTAATTACTGATTTAGAATTACCACCAGATACTAAAAGAGATTTATTTGATAACTACTTCGGTGGTGTAACTCTTTTTCCTTGTAACCTATACAGACAAATAAACGGTTACTCTAATAGTTACTTTGGATGGGGATTCGAAGATGATGATTTATTTTTACGTTGTTTAGAAAGTGGAATAAGTATTGACTCTAAACTACTGCCTCAATACACTAGAAATAACATAGGATTACAGTTTAACGGGAAGGATAGTTTTGTTGGGATTAAAAACACTCTAAAATCAGTAAGAGATTTTTCAATATATACATCGTTTGACTTGACTAGAGTTAACAGTAAAGTAGATGAAATAACTGATAATAATTCAATTTTTAGTATACCTGGGTTTGACACTACATTAGCTGTCAATTCATTTTTTGATATTTACTTTCAATTTTGGAAAAAGGATTTGAGTAGTATTTCTATTACAAGTAAACTTTTTCCCCGAGGTCACGTAAACGCTTTAGTAACTTTTAATAATACAGCCCAACCTTTAGTTGCTACCCTATATGTAAACGGAGTAAAAGTAGGTAGTAATACCTTTGATAAGTTGTCACCAATACATAAAAGTCCTATGTTGTATTTAGGAGTAGGAGATCCTAATAGAAAAGAAAAAAATAACTGGTTTAAAGGTGTAGTTGATAGGTTTGCTATTTTTGATTCTAACTTAAACGATGAACAGTCTATAAATCTTACTAAATCTACTGACTTTACCCTCTTTAACAAAGATTACAGTACCAGTATTAAACACTATTATGAAATGTTAAACGTAAACGGAAATTTGTTAAAAGATTTAGTAGGAGATAATGACGGATATATCCATAACTGCAAGCAGGTATATACACCCATACAGAAAGATATAGAAAAGCCAATACCACATCGTAGAAATGGTAAGTTTAAGGTATTACCGCATGATGAAAACGGGTATAGAGATGGATACTGGGTTAACTGGGCTAGTAGAGAAAACCAACTTAGATACCTACGTAAACACTATGAAAATAGATCAGATTATAAAAAAGATGGCCTATCTACCATTGAGTACAAATTACGTAATAGTTTTAATAATGGTAATTATAATCATTTAGAGGTAAAATTATGAAACTAGGAGTTTGTGTACCATACAGGAATAGAGAAGAACACCTCAACAAGTTTATACCAAGAGTAGGTAAACACTTAAAACAACATGGTATTGATTTTCAGATGTATTTCTGTCATCAAGTAGATGATAAACTTTTTAATAGAGGTGCTACTAAAAACATAGCCGCTAAACATGCTTTTGAAGACGGTTGCGATTACATAGTATGGCATGATATTGATATGATACCTGAAGGCGATACAGATTATTCATTTCCCGACAAACACCCAATACATCTTGCCACCAATATTTCTCAGATGGACTACAGGTTAAAATATCATGAATATTTCGGTGGTGCAGTTTTATTTTCTAAAGAACAAGTCGAAATGACCAATGGTTATTCCAACGAATACTGGGATTGGGGAATGGAAGATGATGATCTATTCTGGAGATGTCATTTAGAAGGTTTAACTAATGATACTTATCTTGATATTCCTTTTAATAAAAAAAAGCATCTCAAATTCAACGGTGTTGATTCTTGGGCTAAAATAAAGAAATCCAGAGAACTAAAAGATTTTAACTCTAAATCCCATACTATTTCAGTTTTATGTAGATCTTTTCAAATACCAGACAAAGTAGCACCACATCTTATAGGTGCAAAAGATACTCCATATGTTGAGTTTCCTATTATTAGAGTACCTGGTTATGATTACGGTATATCATTTAATAATTCTAGAGCATTATCCTTGCAGTATTGGAATAGTTTTAATCAACATAACTATATGTGGTTAAAGAGATATGACAACCAATGGAGTTGGGTAACAGTAGTTATAGATGAAAAATTACAGCTATCTCACTTCTATCTTAATGGTACAGAAGTTGATAGTAAAGCAGGTACAGGTAGTGAATCACCTTGGAAATATACAGGTAGGTTAAAAAAATACGGTCTTAAGGAAATTTACTTAGGTACTTCACCAAATTTAGATGACATTAACCCGGGTAAATTTTTTAAAGGGGATATAGCAGATGTAAAAGTATGGGATTATGCTTTAACTTCAACTGAAGTAAAATCACTACATAAAGAATATCCTTTAGAAGGTCTTATTTATAAATTAGATATAGACAAACTAGAAAAACATAATTTAGAGGTTATAACAGAAGACTTAAAAGTACCTAATTCTATTATTCCTCACAGAAGAAAAGGTATGTATGACTGCCTACCTCATGTAGATGAAGGTTTAGTTAACGGTAAGTGGGCTAAAGGAGAAACTACTGCTAAGAACGAAAGAAGGTACGTTTTAGAAATGCAAAAGGGTTCGTGGAAATATAAAGAAGATGGTATAAAGCAAGTAAAGTACAAACTTATAAGTGAGGAAACCTTAACCCCTAATGCTAAAATGATTAACATAGAATTGTAATGCTCAAAAAAGAAGATTTTATATGTATGACTCCTTTTACCTACACAGAGGTATTTGATAATGAGCAACGCTTGTGCTGTAATAACTGGCTTACAGAAGATAATAATATTAAGTTAACAGATAGTATTAAAGATAACTACTATTCTGATAAAGCAAACGATATCCGTGAAAGTATTTTAGATGGAAGTTACTCTCGATGTAGTGAAACACATTGTCCTAAACTTGCCGGATTAAAAGACAACGTTCTACCAAAGGACTTTATAAAAAGAACTCCAGAAAATATTAAAAAAACTAGAGAAGAAACAAGAATATCAATGGTAAATTTTTGTTTCGACAGAAGTTGTAATTTAGCATGCCCTTCCTGCAGAGTTGAGTTTATCAATGTACATGGTAAAGAAAGAGAAGAAGTAGAAGAAAAAATGAGACAAGTTGATGAGGAAATTAACGAGGAAGTAGAAAGCCTTTACCTAAGTGGTACTGCCGACCCATTTTTTTCAAACTCATACAGGAAATTTTTGATGAATTTAGATCCAAGTAGGTACCCTAAACTGCATCATATACACATACACACTAACGGCAATCTTTGGACTGAACAATTTTGGGGTAAGTTACACAAAATACACCATCTAGTTAAAACATGTGAGATAAGTATTGATGCTGCTACCAAAAGTACGTACGATGTTGTAAGAAGAGGAGGAGATTGGGACAAATTAATGGAAAATTTAAAATTCATAGTTGCTCTTCCACATGTGAATAATTTTTACTTTTCAATGGTTGTTTCAGATGACAACTACAAAGAAATGTTTGATTTTCATAAATTACTCAAAGGAATATTTGATAAGTACGCTCCTAATGCTGATTGGACTGTATTTTACAATAAACTTACCGATTGGGGTACGTATAGTCCTGAAGAATTTAAAACTAAGGCAGTATTTGAACCTGAACATGAGTTGTATGGTGATTTTTTAAATGAATTAGAAAAAATTAGACCTTTAAGAAACAAAACAACTAACTTTCCCGAATTGGGTAATAAACCTGCCATTTAATGTTAAATTTAGTTACAGTAGTTGGAAGTAATACACACCTTCTTCCTCACATGTTAAAATACTATGAGGATAAAGTTGATAAGATGTACGTATGTGTATACAAACAAGGAGAAGACGATAATATTGTGCAACAAGTAAATGAGTTAGGTATTGAACCATTCATGGTATTTACTGAACCGAAGTACAATTGGGATAGAGTAACTGAAATCTACAATACAGTGAAAGAAACCAAACCTAATGACTGGTGGTTGATAGCTGACGATGATGAATTTCATGCATACCCTTATGATATAGAAGAGATAATAAAAGACTGCGAGAAAAATAAATATACCTTTGTAACAGGAGGGTTTCTAGACAGAATAGGTGAAAATGGTACATTTCCTGAAGTACATAAAGACACAGATATACTTAAAGCCTTTCCGTACGCAGGATATTTTAGATATCCAATGTCTGGTGCTTGCCCTAATAAGGTCACGTTAACAAAAGGTTCACAAAAGATCACATCAGGTCAACACTATGCTTATTTTGATGAACAAACCAACAGTTGGGGTAGACATCATCCAAAACGTATGCCTATCCAAAAGGTATTTACACAGGTACATCATTTTAAGTGGGATTCATCTTGCATACAAAGAGTGAAAGATGTTTCAGAAACCAAAGAAGAATATACCTACTGGTGGGAGTATAAGAAACTATACGATGCCATAAAAGAAAATAAATTTAAAATAGATGTTAATAAACCTGAGTATAAGATAGTCAAAATGAAAAATAATTCATATATTGATTATAATGATTACCCTCACTGGAATATGTTAACAGAATATATTATTAGAATATAATGGCTAGACAGAAATTTTTTAACTCAGACTCTTATTGTGCAATGCCATTTGTTGGTGTAAACGTTACCTCTGGTGGTAATATGAGATACTGTTGTTTTGCTGAAGATTTATTACAAGAAGATGGATTTGATTTATCAATAAATCAAGATACACTTAAAGATGGTTGGAACAGTGAAACAATTAAAGAAACCAGACGTAAAATGATTGCTGGTGAAGAGGTACCTGGATGTAGTAGATGTGTAAAAGAGGAAGACTTTACAAACTATGGTCCAAGAGTAAGCATGACCTCTGAATGGATTAATAAAATAGGAAGAGCAGGACTAACAAAACTTTTACAAGAAGCTCAAGCTAACGACTACAAATTATTAGATAACCCAGTTTACTTAGATTTACGTTTAGGTAATTTATGTAATCTTAAATGTAGAATGTGCAACCCGTGGAATTCCTCTCAAATAGATAAAGAAAACAAACAACTTTGGTCTCAAGATAAAAAATATAGAGAAGTATGGGTTGAAGAATATGGAGGACAAGCACATGGATTAGATGAACAACAGGAATGGTTTGAAGCAGATATTTTGTGGGATGATATAGTAGATTTTATTCCTAGTCTTAAAAAAGTATATTTTACCGGTGGTGAACCTACTATGATTCAAGGCAATTTTAGATTTCTACAAGAGTGTTTAGACCAAGGTAGACCAGACATTATACCTTTCTTTAATACTAACCTGACTAATAGAAATAAGAAATATATAGAACTCATATCTCAATTCGATCAAGTAGATATTAACGGAAGTTTAGATGGATTTGGAGCTATGAACGAATATATTAGACAACCAGCAAAATGGAACGCTGTATCCAAAAATTTTGAACTGTATGCATCATTTAAAAATATACACTTAGGTATATCACCAGTATTTCAGGTATATAATATTTTTAATGCAGGTCAACTAATAGAATATATCGAATCAGTTAAGAAAAAATACAACCGAAATATACATATTGACTGGTTATTAAACACACATCCAGTACTACTAAAAGCAGAAATTTTACCCTATGAAATAAGAGAAAAAGCTCAAAATAAACTTTATGCATATTATAAGACATTAGACAAGACTAACTTAGATAATATGACTAGAACAAGTACTGAAAAAATATTAAATTATCTAACTGAATCTAAAGAACACAACGATGACAAAATCAAATCGTTTTTAAACTACACTAATTCGTTAGATAAATATAGAAAGCAAAGTTTTAAGAAATCTTGTTCAGAACTTTACCAAGCTATGTACGACCACAACCCTAACTATTTTGAAAATGAATAAACTACCAACAGATACTTTCTGTGTACTACCATGGATACATATGGCATCATTTCCTAACGGAAGATCACCAATATGTTGTATGGCTACTGAGACTCCAGAAGAAGTAAACCTTAACAGTATGAGTCTTCCTGAAATAGTTAATTCTGATTACTATAAAGGAGTTAGAGTGGAAATGTTACAAGGTAAAAAACCACGTACATGTTCGTTTTGTTTTAAAGAAGAATCTAATGGAGGTACTAGTTACAGAATGAATCAGAATAAAGAATGGACAGATAAACTAACCTCTAAAGTAATCGAGGAGATTGTGTCTAAAACTGAAGAAGACGGGACTATTCCTTTTAATCTTATTAGTACAGACTTTAGGTTAGGTAATACCTGTAACCTCAAGTGTATTATGTGCCAACCTCAAGACAGTAGTAAGTGGGTTGGTGATAACGACAAGTTAGTCGAAATGACAAGGCTTGGTGATAACGATGGAGGAGCTAAAAGAATATTTCAACAAAAGCAAGATAACTATAAACGTGAAGATTACGAGTGGTATAAAAAAGATTCATTCGCCCAGTCATTAATTGATAATGGTAAAAATATTCGCCATATGATTATTGCAGGAGGAGAACCTTTTTATATAAAAGAACACAAAGAGTTAATAAAGAAGTTAGTTGAGAACGGTTCATCTAAAAATATTGACATTTCATACCACACTAATGGAACTATATACGATCAAGAGTTGGTAGATTTGTGGAAAGAATTTAATTTTATTACATTGTATTTTTCTTTGGATAGTTTTAAAGATGTAAATAGGTACTTAAGATATCCTTCATACTTCGATGTTTTAGAAAAGAATCTTCATAAATTCGATAAAGAGTGTGCACCTAACACAAGGTTGTGTATACTATCTACAACTACTAACCTAAGTTTATGGTACACACCAGATTTTGTAAAATGGGTTGAAGATCAATATTTTTACCGTATAGGGTGGTCGGATGATGATCCATTAAGAGCTTACATTTTTTCCGGTGTAGTACATTATCCTGAGTTTTTAAATCCTAATGTATTACCGAAAAAAGTAAAAGCAGCCATAACTGAAAAACTACAAAAACATATAGTTGAGTATAAAGATAAGTTAGTGTATGAGAACTTACAAGCATATATAGATATGATGAACAGTTCAGACGGGTCCCACCGTTTACCTGAACTTAAAGAATACCTAACAAACTTAGATAAACTTAGACCAACTAATTATAAAGAGACATTTAAAGAACTCATAGATTTAGGTTTATTTGAAGATGAATAAGAAAAAGATATACTTAGGGTATAAAGCAGGATTGGTTAAAGGTAACGACCTTAGATGTAATCATGATAAAGAAATATATTCTGACAGGTATTGTCAAATGTATACTGAATTTTTACCCGTACTATACGACAATAAAGAATTCTTAAAAACAGTTTATCCTCAATATATTTTCAGGAACTATACAGTTGAAGAGATCGAAAACAAAATACACGCTAAATTTCCTATTTCGCAAGAAAAATTTAATAACCTCGAGGATAATATAGCTAATTCACTTAGATGGTCAAAGTACGGTGTAGACAACAGGTACTACCACCACGTAAGGTTAGAGTATACAGAACTTATCAAAAGAGACATTAAGTTCTATGTACCTATTCCTATACTTAATCACCAATTACCCGATGTTGATCTTGATAAAGTAACGTTACCTCAAGACTTATTAGAGTATATATCAAAAGGAAAAGCTAAAATTTTAATTTATCAAGATGCAGAAGGATTTTTATATAAAGATTCTGACATAAAATGGTTTAATGATTTTGCTAAAAAGCACAACCTTAACAAAACTAACTTTTTAGTTGAGAGTGCAAATCAAAATTTCGAGGTACTATGTAGTAAATACGAAAAAAAATCACTTTTAGAAAAAAATAGATTTCAAATACTACCAAGTACTGATTTTGAAGATAGACCATGGTTTTCAAAACGACCTAAACTTTATCCTCACGAACTAAAGTATCACTATGAACAGTTTTTTGATTATTTAGATCACAAAATTAACTACCAGCATACCAAAAAATTAAGTGCTGTAGCAAGAAGATTTTCAGGAGAAAGAGCTGCAATTTTTCATAAAGTGCAAACAACTCCAGTACTAAAGGAAAATACATACTCTAGTCTACACAACCCATACGGTTCAGAAAAACACCATTGTTTAGAGTTAGTTAAACATTTAGAGCTTGGTAAAGATGTAGTCAATTGGTTAAGTAGTAATTTTGATTTTGTTAGCGGACATAGTTGTGATCTACACAACCCAGAATTTAACTGGGCATCAGAATTAAACCCAGTGATTCATATGGATACTCTTGTGAACGTCACTATAGAGACTCATCAAAGACCTTCTGAGGAAATATTTTTAAGTGAAAAAACATATAGACCTTTTTATACAGCACAACCATTTATTATTTTTGGTAACCCTGGCACACTAAGGGTCCTAAAAAAAATGGGGTATAAAACTTTCGATAAATTTTGGGATGAAAGTTATGATGAGGACGTAAGTATAGCAGAAAGGTTAAAAAGACTTTTTGATACAATGATTAAAATAGCCGAAACTCCAATGGAAGAGTTAAACAGTTATATGGAAGATTTTGAACCTATACTTCGACATAACTTTAACGTGTTTATGAGTGGTCAAAGAATAAACAAGAAACATAAGAGGCTATATTACGATATGTACACACCTGATGATATATACCTACAGCCCAAACCTATTATATAATATATTTATAGTTAATGAAGAAACTTATCGCAGGTGGGTGTAGCTTTACTTATGAAGATTGGTGCTGGCCCGGTCATCTACAAAAAGAATTAAAAAAAGTATCTTCCAGATACAACACAACGACTTTCGACGATTTAGAGTTAGTTAACGTTGCAATGGGTTCAAATGGTAATGATCTTATTAAAAAAAGTATTGTTGCACAAGTAGAGAAAGAACTTAAAACCACTAAACCAGAAGACATCGTAGTAGGAGTAATGTGGTCAGGACCGGATCGGTGGAGCTTTCACTCAGAGGAACAATTAGACGCTAACGATTGGGGTGGAAATGGAAATTCAAATATCATTAATCCACGTAGTATTGTTGAACATCACTATAAGTGGTACTTCATGAATGCCGGTTGGGTTAACGACCATTCCACACTTTATTACTCTACCTTTCATAGTCATGTAGGGTCTTATATTAGTACTTTGGAGTGTATAATATTTTTACAACTGTATCTTGAAGCAAAACAAATTAAGTATTTCATGACAACATACATGGATATATTTAACATTCCATACATACCCATAAACGTTAAAACTTCTCCTGAAACAGAGTACCTTTACCAAATGGTTAAATTTAACAAGTTCTTACCGGTAAAAGGTTGTTACGAACACTTGACTCAGCACTACCCTGAAGGAATGCCAAATGATGAAGGAGTTCATCCTTTACCTTCAGGTCAAGAATATTTTGCAAAAAATGTTATTTTACCTTTTTTGTTACAGCATAACGTAATTGAAAACTATTTATTTCAAAAAAAAGAGTTAATATGAAAATAGGTTTTATTGGAGTTGGGAAACTCGGTAAAGATGCTGCCGAAGTTATGGCAGAAAAACATGAAGTTATAGGTTACGATGTAATAGAAGTATCTCCTGAAAACTTTAAAATGGTACCTACGATTGAAGACGCATGTCAAGATCGTGAACTTATATTTATAGCAGTACCTACTCCTCATGACCCAGACTATGATGGTAGATACCCAACATCTCATTTACCTAATAAAGATTTCGACTATACTATAGTTAGTGACGTGTTAGATGAAGTAAATAAACACGTAAATAAAGACCAACTTATTGTACTTATATCTACTGTTCTACCTGGAACTATAAGAAGAGAGTTTATAGATAAAATACCAAATGGTAGATTCATTTACAACCCTTACTTAATAGCAATGGGTACAGTAAAGTGGGATATGGTTAATCCAGAAATGATTATAGTAGGGACTGAAGATGGATCTACTACTGGAGATGCAAAACTATTGTTAGAGTTCTATGAAACCTTTATCACAGAAGGTACAAGATATGAAGTAGGTACATGGGATGAAGCAGAAGCAATTAAGATATTCTACAACACATTTATATCTACTAAAGTAGCATTAGTAAACATGATACAAGATGTTGCTGAAAAAGGAGGGAATATGGATGTTGACGTAGTAACTGGTGCATTAGAGAGATCTACTTACCGTATATTAGGACCAGCTTACATGAAAGCAGGCATGGGTGATGGAGGAGGATGTCATCCAAGAGATAATATAGCATTGAGGTACATGGCTGAAGAGTTAGGATTAGGTTACGACTTATTTGATGCTATAATGGAAGCAAGAGAGAAGCAAGCTAAAAATATGGCAACCAGACTTGTTATAGAATCAGATAAAGCTAATTTACCTATTGTTATATTAGGAGAAGCTTACAAACCAGACGTACACTATAAAGACGGTTCATCTTCTATATTAGTAGGACACTACTGTGAATCATACGGTTCAGCTAAAAAAGTAACATACGACCCAGTACAACCAATAAAAGCAGTTTACCTATTAGGACATATGGGTAAACATCACGATTATAATTTTCCAGAAGGTTCTGTAGTAGTAGATCCATGGAGATCATTCAAAACTAAATCAAATATTAAAGTTATACATTATGGCAAAACAAGAAAGTAAAAAATCTGTGAAACTTACAGAAGAAGAGATAAAACAACTTGAAACCACCCAGGTAAATAGAAACAAACTTTTAATAGAGTTAGGACAAATAAAGTTAGCAGAAATAACTTTAGAAAAACGTTTAGAGAATGCAGAAAACTTTTTATCTGAACTCGAACAACAAGAAAGTTCTGTTGCTAAATTATTAGAAGATAAATACGGTAACGGTTCTATTGATATTAAAACAGGAGAATTTACAGCTTCTTAAATTTTGACACTTTTTTTGTATATTTATTTAAGTAAGAGATTACTCTATACATATAAACGGTTTCGATTCTCTTTGAATATTTATTATAGAAAAACAATTTAACTTAAAATAACATGGCAGAAACTTTAATCTCCCCAGGCGTTTTAGCAAGAGAGAATGATATCTCGTTTATTGCACCTGCACCGTTAGAAGCTGGAGCTGCACTTATTGGACCTACCGTAAAAGGACCTGTAGAAGAACCTACAGTAGTTACTTCATACGGACAATACCAAAGAGTGTTTGGTACCACTTTTGCATCAGGTTCAAACAAGTTTGAGTACTTTACTTCAATCGCAGCTAAATCATACTTTGAACAAGGAGGAAATTCAGTATTAGTAACCAGAGTAGTATCTGGTTCATTCACCGCAGCATCTAACACGTCTATTACGGCATCAGGAGTTGCATCACAACCATTTACTTTAGAAACTCTTGGCAAAGGAGCTTTGCTTAACAACGCAACAGGGTCATCCCCAGATTCAGCTGTTCACAATAGTGACGGAAGTTTGGCAGATGGAGAAGCTGATAATTTAAGATTTGAGATTTCTAATGTTAATAACAGTGTTGGTACATTTTCACTACTTGTACGTAGAGGAGATGATAACACAAAAGGTAAAATTATTCTTGAATCATTTAATGACTTATCATTAGATCCAAATTCAGAGAATTATATCGAAAGAGTTATTGGTAATCAATACAAGACAAAATCAACAGACGGAGAAGTAACATACATCTCAACAGTAGGTGAATATGTTAACAGATCACGTTATATTAGAATTACTTCAGTAAACACTCCTACACTTAACTATGTAGGAAATGACGGTATTACAGTAGGAACAGATGGAGATAGTGTAAGTTATTCTGGTTCTTTACCAGTGGCACAATCTGGATCCTTCCACGGAGCAGCAGGACAATTATATAAGAACGATGCAGCTAATAACCATTTTGGTGATATTACAGATACCAATACACAAGGTTTAGAAGCAACTTCTTATGCTGATGCAATTGCAATTCTAGAAAATAAAGACGAATACGTGTTTAACATTATTTCAGCACCTGGTCTTATTTACGATTTTGGAACACATAAAACACAACTAGACAGTATTATATCTCTAGCACAGAATAGAGGTGATTCAATTGCTGTAATAGATGTAGAGCAATACGGAGCTACAGTGAGCAATGCAGTAGCTGCAGCAGGAACAATCAATAGTTCATATACAGCAACTTACTGGCCATGGTTACAAACACAATCTGCTACAGGCAAGAATGTTTGGATCCCAGCATCAGTAGTAATACCAGGAGTATATGCATTTACAGATGGAGCAGCCGCACCTTGGTTTGCACCAGCAGGTTTAACAAGAGGAGGAATTCCTAACGTTATCCAAGCAGAAAGAAAGCTAACAAGAGCACAAAGAGATTCACTTTACAATGCTAATGTTAACCCAATTGCTACCTTCCCAGGAAGTGGAATTTCAGTATTTGGACAAAAAACATTACAGAAAAAGAAATCTGCTCTTGATAGAGTAAATGTTCGTAGATTGTTAATTAACTTGAAAAAGTTTGTTAGCGATGTATCAAGAAACTTGGTATTTGAACAAAACACTACAGTAACTAGAGACTTATTCTTATCACAAGTGAATCCATTTTTGGAATCAGTTGTACAAAGACAAGGATTGTATGCCTTTAGAGTAGTAATGGACGACAGCAATAACACACCAGATGTGATCGATAGAAACCAATTGATCGGGCAAATATTTATTCAACCAGCAAAAACGGTAGAATTTATTCAACTTGACTTTACAATTGAACCTACTGGAGCAACATTTGGAGCATAATTTAATTAATGTATATTTATAATAAAGCAATAAAATGGCAGTACTAGAATCAACTCAGATTAACGCAGCGATATTTGAACCTAAAGTGCAAAATAGGTTTCTTATGTCAATGGGTGATACAGGTATACCAGCCTTTATGGTTAAAAACGTTACTGCTCCTAACTTTGAGGACGAAGTAGTAAAGTTGGACCATATCAACACATATACTAAAATAAGAGGAAAAAGAGAATGGGGTAACATGGACATGACTTTATATGATCCAATCACACCTTCAGGAGCACAGGCAGTAATGGATTGGGCTCGTTTATCTTATGAGAGTGTAACTGGTAGAGCTGGATACAGAGATTTTTATAAAAAAGAAATCAAATTACAAATATTAGGACCAGTAGGGGACGTAGTGAGCGAATGGGTATTAAAGGGAGCATTCATCACAAACATGTCTCAAGGTTCATTCGATTGGTCAACTTCTGATGTAGCAGAATTGACTATGACAGTGGCAATGGATTACTGCGTACTTAATTACTAACTTTTTACCTCCAACCACCTGGAAATGCCGGCCTTGTGCCGGCTTTCCTATCTTTTATTCCTAAGTTTAAGTAAATATTAAGAGAAGTTTAAGAGAAGTTCTTATATTTATTAATATAAAAACATCCTTATGAAGAGAGCACTATTAATTGGCTTGCTGTTATTCGGGATGAATGCACAAGCCACATCCGGCAAAGACGGTGATGATAGATTAAACACACTTAAGAAAAAATCTATTTACTATGAAATTAAAGTAAAAATAGAGTCCGGAGAAATTACATTAGAGGAGGCACAGAAACTCTGGCACAAGAAAATTAAACATTTAAGAAAAGAAGAGGGTAAATAACCCTCTTTTTTATTTATAGGAAAAGGCAAAGTTAATATATCTATATTTAATGAACAGATTAATAACGTTTGGTTGTAGTCACACTGAAGGTTCATCTCTTCCACAGAGTAATGAACAAGTATGGGGTAAGATAGTTAGTAAGCATTTAGGGTTAGAATTTGTAAATGAAGGTATATACCGTTCAAGTAATAAACTTATCGCTCATCAAATAAGAAATTTTAATTTTCTTCCTACAGACACTGTAGTAGTGTTATGGTCCTATACATTACGTCATACTAAGTTAGAAAGCAAATATTCTTTCGAACATTTTACACCTAATAATGAAAAAAGAATAAACAAAACATACTATAAGTACTTTTATTCAGATTATGACTCTGAGTTTACAAGTAAGGTTTATGTAAACTATATATTACACTACCTTTTGAGTTCTGGTATAAAGTTTTATTTTGCAGGCATAACTCACGACACTCTTAACAATTTAACAGATATTAACGATTATAACTTACCTATCGATTTTGAATACTATCAGACACGTTACAAAATATCTACATTAGACAAACACCTTGGAGTATTGGGTAATGTAATATACGGTAATGATATGACAGAAAAAATATTACACAAAGGATACACTCCTTTTGTAGATTTTAAACCTTTTCCTGTAAATTTATTATAATAACCTTAGTAATAGTTTGTAGAAAAAGATAAAATTTATATATTTATATATAACAATAGTTACAACTAATAAAATTTATGGAATCAGAAAACAAATTTCCAACTGAATTTATCGATCTACCATCAAAAGGTTTACTTTATCCTAAAGATTCTCTTTTATCTTCTGGTAAGATTGAAATGAAGTATATGACTGCTAAAGAAGAGGATATACTTACTAATCAAAACTACATCACTAGAGGTACTGTAATTGATAAACTAATTAAAGCACTAATAGTAGATAAGAGCATTAAGTATGGAGAGCTACTTGCAGGTGATAAGAACGTATTACTTGTTGCAGCACGTATACTTGGATATGGTGAAATTTACGAATTTGAGTATAACGGTACTAAACAGTCAGTTGATTTATCTAAATTGGATAATAAAACAATTGACGATACTATGTTTGAAGCAGGTAAAAATGAGTTTGCATTTACTTTACCTACTACCAAAAAAAATATTACATTTAAACTACTCACACATCAAGATGATCTAGATATAGATCAAGAAATAAAAGGATTACAAAAAATTAACAAAGACAGTAGTCCAGAAATGTCTACTAGACTGAAACATATTTTAATTTCAGTCGATGGTAAGACAGACCAAAAAACTATTAGAGACTTTGTTGATAATGAATTTTTAGCTAGAGATGCTAGAGCATTCAGGAACCATTATGCGTCAATTCAACCGGATTTGGATTTAACGTTTTATCCTGAAAATGGTCCGGAGGAGGGTGTTGATATCCCCATCGGGATTAACTTTCTTTGGCCTGACGCAGTCCTATAGGAAACAGTTTTATAAGCAAATACACGAAATAGTATTTCACGGTAAAGGAGGTTATGATTGGCATACCGTTTATAATATGCCTATTTGGTTACGAAATTACACGTTCGAAGAAATAAAGAAATTTTACGACGAACAAGCTAAAGCAAATAATAACCAAAAAAAGAAACTTGACGACCAACCTACTGGCCCTGCAATAAGACAGCCAGACTATACAACTAAGGCCCGTAAATAGGGCCTTTCCTATTTATATAAAACATTATTACACACTATGGCAGATTCGTCTGAAAAAATGCAAAGAGATTTTGAGAGGTTGAAAAAGGACTATGAAAGGTTCACTAAACAACAACCCCCAAAAATGTTTGCTCAAATGTCTAAAGATACTGAGGAAGCTCAAAAGCAAATGTCTCTTTTTCAAACAGCTGTCGATAATGCGAGAAGAGAAGCAAGAGGGTTGTTCGGAGTATTTTCAGACTTAGAGTCTCAGTTAAAAGCTAATTTATCTGAAATTAGTAAAACTAACACAGCAACTAGAACAGGTCAAAGAGCTTATGCAAGCTTAGTAAAAGAGGTTGAAAAATTAGCTGATGAACAAGCAGGTATTTATTCACTATCACTTAAGGAACTTAAAACATCAAAAGATAGAGCTAAATCAAGTCTTCGTATTTTACAAGATTCCATATCATTAGTTCAACAAGAAATAACAGCTCGTCAACGAGCAGGTCTAGAAGCAACTGAAAGTCAATTAGCATTACTAGGTGCACAAAAAGCAAGATTTGCACAAGAAAATTTAGCTGTAGCAAAAATTGAACAAAGATTAGCATTAGAAAGAAAAGTTTTAGACAATGTTAAACTAACTGGAGGTGCTTTACAAGGTATAGGCAATCTTGCTGCTTCATTAGGACTCTCAGGGTTTGCTGAAAGTATAAGCGATATTTCCCAGAAATTAGAAGATGACATAAGGGCTAACCTTGTCAAAACTGCAGAAGGAAGAATACCTGCCGCAAAAAGACTAAGTGCTATAGATAAGGAGACGTTATCTATATTACGTGAAAAGGCAGATAGTGAAGAAGAGTTAACCAAAAAGGAAAAAAGCCAACTTGCAACTCTTGAGAAAAAGGAAGCATCGCATCAAGAGTCACTTGATACCCTAATAGATCAAGTTAGTACAACGGCAACCTTAGGTGCCAAATTTGAAGCTTTAGGTAGTGCTGCAAAAGAGTTTGCAAAACAACTTTCAGACCCTCTAGTGTTCATAACAGGAATGCTAAAAGGTTATCTTGCTATAGATAAAGCTGCAACAGATTTTCAAAGAACTACGGGTCAGAACGCTAGAGCAATTGCTGGTCAAAATTCTGCTTTAGTTACTTCTGCTGAAACTTTAGAGTTAATGAATAAGTTTGCAGAGCAAACTAACCTTAACCTAAATAATTTATTCAGTCCACAGGAAGTAGGTAAGTTAGCAGAAGTTGCTAAGATGTTAGGTATCGGAGCAGAAGGAGGTGCAAACCTAGCACAAAACCTAAAATTATCAGGTAGAAACATCGATGACTTTAATGAAGGAGCATTATCTGGGGCTAAAAGTGTCGTAGCAGCTGGAGGAGCTGGAATCAATTTAGGAAAAGTTCTTAAGGATACTGCTAATACATCTCAAGAAATTGCTTTATCATTAGGTAGTAATCCTGCTTCAATTGCTAAAGCCAATGCAGCAGCACAAAGGTTAGGTCTTACGTTAGAACAGGTCGACGGTATTGCAGGAAGTATGCTTGATTTTGAATCTTCCATACAAAGTGAACTTGAAGCACAGTTACTGACAGGTAAAAACATAAATCTTTCTAAAGCAAGAGAGGCAGCGTTGAATAACGACCTTAAAACCTTGTCAGATGAGATTCTTAACAATAATGCACTTAGTAACGATTTTGGTAAATCTAATCGTATACAGCAAGATGCAATGGCGAAGGCATTAGGTATGTCTAGAAAGGAACTTGGTAACATGATTGCCTTAGAGAAACTACGTTCAGGTATTTCAGCTGATGTAGTAGCGGAACAAATGAATATGAGAAAAGAGCAACTTTTACAAATTGATGCTCAAGATAAGTTCCAAACAGCTATCACTAAGTTACAACAATCTTTAGGTCCACTTATTGATGCATTTATACCCCTATTGGATATTTTGTTAGTACCTGTTCAACATTTAGGTGAAATGCTGGCGAAAGTATCACAACTAGGTCCTTCAATAAGAAAAGCTTTTAATATTGATGAAATAATGGAATCTCCTTTTGGAGGTCTTTTAAAAATACTCAGTGGCGTAATAGGAGGAGTAGTTACATTTAAACTTGGCACAGCTTTACTTGCCTGGGCTACTAGAGGTACATTTTTTAACCCGATGGTAGTGATGGATGTAAAAGGCGGTGGTACAGTTTCTATGCTTAAAAACTTGTTTAAAAAAGGCGGATTGAGTAAACTACTTTTCGGTACCAAGGTAGGTGGTCAGTTCTTAAAAGGAGGCGGCAGGGCAGCAGCTGGAACAGTCAAAGGAGGACTAGTGCCTACAATAACCAAGTTCTATAATAATCTTTCCACTAGGTTTGGTTCTTTATTTAAAGGAATGAAATCTTTCGGTAAGTTTGGAAAAGTATTTGCTAAAGGATCAGTAATTTTAACTGCTTTACTTGTTGCAGCAGAAGCCGTTTCCAACTTTTTTGAATATGGATTTATAAAAGGTATTGAAAAAACTTTAAGAGATAATGCTGGAGCTACACTTGGTGCCGTCGTTGGAGCATTACTTGCACCTTTCACAGGAGGTATAAGTTTAATTATTGGACCAGCAATTGGTGCTATTTTAGATTACTTTGACGTTTTTGGTCTGAAAAAAGGATTTAAAGAACCTGGAAAGCAGGAAATACCCACATACAACAGTAGTGAAAGACTACAAGACTTTATAATTAGACCTGGACAACCACCAGCTGCTTTTGATAAAGGTGATATAGTAGTAGGGTTAAGACCTGAAGGTATACAATCAGGAGGAAGTTCAGATACAACAAGCCTGGAGAAAAAGTTAGATGAACTTATAGATAAAGTAGCTAATATTAGAGGAGATGTATTCATAGACGGTAACAAAGCTGGTAATTCAATATTTGCAGCTGCGACTAACCTATCTTAACACTATTTATATTAAAATATTTTACCATGGCAAATAAATCAATGTTCGAAAGACAATTTACATCTGACTATGGGTATTCAAGAGATGTCAATAATTCTGATGTACCTTTGAACACTCAAAGAGATGGATCAACGTTACACAACGTGACTTCATTGAATAATGACCCAACTGTAGAAAATGAATTAGCAGGTAGATTTAACGTACCTTCTAAAAATGCAGCTTTAAAATCAAGTGTTGCTAAAGTATCACCTTTAAGTGTACAAGGTAGTGGCAATAGTTCACTATACGGTGCAACACCTTCAGCTGACAAACAGTACGATCAGTATTCAAAGGACTTCCAATAAAAATGACATTAATTAATGGCTTTCTTAACAAAAAAAAGAGACCTTCGTGGCCAGTTTGAACGTTATTCTGCGGATGGATCAGAACATGTAGATCCAAACAATCCAAACAGAAATAACATAGGCGGTGCAGATAGATCTCCTTTAGTTACAAAGCCATTTGAGTTCAAATATAATCAGGTTAACAGCCGTGCTACAGATCTAGAACGTTTTGTAAAGTTTCTAGGTACACCAAGCGGACTAAAGATGCAAGCTAATATTGCAATCTTACAACAGTCTGGTAGAGATCTTAGAGCTACTTTTAACAAAAACAAAAAGGCAGGAGGGTCTAAAGTAGGTAACATATTAAGAGCGGCAAAAGCAATTGCTCTAGATACCATTAAAGGTAATTTAGGGTTTACAGCTAATATAGCAAAACAAATACCACTCAACGGTACCGGCACACACTTCGTAAACAACCTTAACGGACCAACATACCTCAAACAAGGTGGTGACCCTAAATCAGCTTTAGGTAATTTTCTTAAAGATACTATAGCTTTACCGGAAACTGCATTCGGTATGAGAATCGGAGGATCAGCTCCATTAGGTCCAGATCCAGAAGGAGCAGGTGCTGTAAAATCTAATTTTGTAGACGGGACAGATAGGTTAATGGATAGTTCTTATGATACAGAACCTAATCTATCAGACGATCTCCTTCAAGACCCTATAAGAAGTGCTAAGAAAACACTTGATGCATTTGCAAAAAAAGCAAATAAAAGTTTAGAAAATAGTAAACGACAAGCTTTAGGTGAGAAAAGTTTATCAGGTGAACCTCTTTTAGATAATTCAGCACCCTTATCACAGGCATTTGCTGCATCTAGGTACACAAGAGTTAATAAACAAAAAGGAGAAGAGTTTAAAGGTACTAGTGAAACTGAATTTAATACACCTGTGTATAAACCATCTCAAGATGAAGACGTTTACACGGTTAGTAAATACACAATAGACTATAAACTTAATGATCAAGGAAAGGAATTAGGTACTTTTGACATACATGAAGATTCTACTGTTAATGTAGAATTGGATGACAATTTACCTGATACGTTTAAAAAAGATATAATACCATTTAGATTTAGTAGTATTACCCCAGAATCTTCAAAAACGTTTCTTTTTCAAGCACTACTTGATAGTTACGATGATAACTATACAGCTAATTGGAATTCTACACAATACGTAGGAAGAGGAGAAGAATTTTTTACCTTTAACAATTCAACTAGAAATATAACGTTTAGTTTTAAAGCAGCATCTTTTAACAAAGATAGTTTGGATATCCTTTATAAAAAGCTTAACTTATTAGCAGGTACTACAGCCGCTAATTATTCAGAAGGTGGTAATTTTATGAGAGGAACCTTAACTAGGATTACGATAGGTGATTTACTTTATAGACAGAATGGATTTATCACAAGTATAGGTTTGAGTTGGAATAACAGCTATCAGTGGGAAATAGATGCGTATGAAGAGGGGTTAGAAAAATTACCTCACGTACTAAACGTGTCCGTTAGCTTTACTCCACTTCATTCATTTAATGTTAAATCTGATGTGAATTTAGATGATGAAAAGTACTTTGGTAAAAGAACAATTAACCCTCCACAACCTAGACCTAAAGTTAGAAAAAAGAAAATCACCCCAGAAATACCTAAAGAAATACCTAAAGGGCCTTTAACACTGACTCCTACCATGACTCCTACCATACCTGTGAGTTTAGATTTTACAGTACCGAATGCAGTTAGCGACACAGTACAGTTTACAACTACCGGCCAAGGTCTTGATACAATAGGTACTGGTGATGAAAGGAAAAGAGGACAAAAAGGAGGGTACATAGTAGATTAAGATGGCTAGTAGATACGAAAATAGTACTTTATCAAGAGATAGAAAAGGTAAAAGATTTTTTACCAACCCTATCTATCCGGAAATACCTGTAACAGAGAATGACATCTACGTTATTACTACAGGTACAGATAGGTATGATAAATTAGCTTTACAGTTTTATCAAGACAGTAGTTTATGGTGGGTCATAGCAATGGCAAACAATTCAAAAACTGATAGCTTGGCTGTAAAGCAAGGAATACAACTAAGAATTCCTGCTAGTCCCGGTAACGCTGTAAGTCTATTTGAAGAGTTTAATGCCAATAGATAATGTCAGGAACAGGAGAAACTTTTTACTCAGGTATTTCAGATGCAGCAGCAGCTCAGTTAAAAGCTAGAGAAGAACTCGCATCAGCAGAATTCAAGACCACTCAACAAGTGTCTTATCTCAACTCTAACACAGGATTTGTTAAAGTAACTTCAGGTGTAGATGCCATTACTAGGAATGCTAGATTTGAAGACCCAGACTATAGAAAGAGGGCTGTACCTTTCACACAGTATCAAGATTTACAACAAGGAGAACAAGGTGGGTACAATCAAACTTACTACCCAGAAGAAACTTCTGCATATCTTGCAAGAAGAGTAATACTATTTAACGGTACATCTAAAGCTGACGGTAGTGGTGTAAAGATGAGATCTGGTATAGATTTTGACGGTATACCTTTAACAACTAGTGATAAAGCATACAATCACTATAACTCTTTGGGAATACGTCCAATGCCCGGTATAACTAGTTTTGATATTCAAAGTTATAACCCTTACGGTACCTTGAGAATAGCAAATGTAAAATTCGTTGTACATACATTAGAAGATTTAGATTTAGTAGAAAAATTATTTTTACGTCCAGGTTACTCTTGTATAGTAGAGTGGGGACATACTGACTATATTAACAACAGCGGAGAACATAAAAAACCCGTTATGGGTAGCACAACACTATCAAACTCTACCCTTTTCGATAGAGGTAAAATAGTAGATGTTGAGAATGAAATGCAGCAAAAAAGGATAAATTCAAGTTTCAATTACGATGCCTTTTTTGGGTATGTAACAAACTTTGATTATATTTTCAGACCAGATGGAGGTTTTGACTGTAGTATGAAAATCGCATCAAAAGGACAGGTATTAGATTCGATAAAAAGTGGTACTGCATCTGAATCAATTAAAATAACTCCCAAGGAAGCTGGAAAGAAAAAAGACGGCAAGATAGGTTATATAAAAAGTATTTTTCACTTCTGGCTAACAGTAGTTTCGGAATATCATAGTGAAGCATTAAAAGGAGGACCTGACACATTTACTCAATCAGGTACTAGTTTAGGTACCATTTTTGACGAGTTTAGTAGTAAAAATAAAGTAGAATGTGTACCTTATGAAGACCTAACAAAACTTTATGATTCTTTTCATGCAATATACACCGATGTTACAGAAGACGCATATTTTTTTGCTGAGGATGTAAAAACTACATATATTCCACTACGATTTTTATTAGAAATTTTTAACTTGGGTGGTTCATTATACGATAGAAAAGGTGCTGATAGACAAACCCTTGTAGAGTTTGAAACTGTTAATAGTAATAAGTATAACAGATTTCCAGGAATGTTTTCTACTAAGATACATAAAGTTTTAATTCCAACTGAAAAAGAGTACAATGGTATTCATTATGGATTTCTTAAATTTACAAACTCAGTATTCGTTGGCAGTGATACTGTTTACCCAGTAAACGATAAATTAAAAAGTTACAGTGATGGAAACAATAAAATATTAGACATACATATTAGTATAGGTGTAATATTTGAAAAGTTAGAAGCACTAGTAAAAGATGTAGGGGATAGTGTGAATTTTATAGATTTTATCAAAGGTGTGCTTTCTGAGATAAATGGCTCATTAGGAAATATTACTAACTTAGATGTGTATTTTAATGAAACAGCTGATAAGTTTGAAATAGTAGACAGAAACGGACCTAAACCTAAAACCATACCTAAAATAAATTTAACAGGATTAAAGTCTACAGTTAAAAATTTAAATATTGCAAGTTCTGTTACTAACAATATAGCAGCTCAAATAGCAATTGCAGCACAAGGCAGAGACACAACCTACCCAACTAATGTGAGATCTATAAGAGGGTGGAATGAGGGTTACGTTGACAGGTTCTTTGTGGATAAACTTAAACCTAGTGACCAAGAGGATAAAACTCCTTTGACTGTTGAAAAATATATTCAACAAAACCAAGATATAGCAGACCAAACTAAACAGTACTACGAACTGTTATTTGACGACGGTGAAATTAATCTAGATACTCAAGATAAAATAGAAAACGAATTAAATTCTTTCCTGATTATTGCATACCAACGTTATTTGTTCGACAATCAAAAACCAAGTCCTATTCCTATACCTGTAAATTTGGATATAACTATGAAAGGATTTTCAGGACTTAAAATTGGTCAATCTTTTAAAGTTCAGGATAGTTTACTTTTACCTAAGTACAAAAAGTACTGTTTTATAGTTGTTGGATTAGAACATCAGGTACAAAATAATGAATGGACTACAAGTATAAGAGCACAATTTTTTGACACGGAATAATGTATATACCAAAAATTAAACAAGTAGTAGGACCTAAATTGGCTGGTTTTTTAAAAGATAAATTAACTGGTCAAAAATTTAATGGCTCTTTTGTAAAAGATTACAGAGGTAAATTTTTCAAGGGAAATAAAGTAACTGATGATGCTGAAGAGTTAGAATTTGTCCCTGATGGTAATTCTATTAGTACCGATGAGTACTTTAAAAATGTATATAGATCACCTTCTTCTCAAGATTATTCAAAAGGAACCTTTATACGTTACTTTGCAAGAGATAGAAGAGATGGAAAAGTTGTAGAATTAGATAAAGTTAATTATCTTAGAATACAGAAAGAAAAGAAAGTTTATAGAAAAACACTTAAAATTCAGTGGTACGTCACAGGTCAATTAGAAGACCAACAAATTAATGGTTATATATACCCTGGAGTTAAAGCTCAAAACAACGAAGTAATAAGACTTGCTGAAAAAGAGTTACCGGGTATCCAAACTCAACACTTAAAAGACCCTGGACAGTTTGTTCGTAAATAATTTTTTTCTATATTTAAGAAAAGGTTATTAGTTGTTTTATATAGTTGAACAAGATTCGAAATTAGAAAATTTAAAAAGACTTGCAAAGTTAGGTCTTTATGTTGATATCATATCATCAAACAATAACTACCACCCTAAACTAACATCCACAGTTGCAGTTTACGTAAGACCTGTTAATTCTAAACATGGTTTTATTATTCCTATCAATCACGACGAAGGTCTTAATACCTCAAAAGAACGTGTCTACGACATTTTATCTTCTGCTACTAAACTATATACATTAGATAAGAAAAACTTACTCTACCATTTTAATTTACAAGATGCGATAGATATATCGTTACTTTATTCAATGGTCAAGTACGAAAGACTTGAATACTCAAGAGACAATAACTCGATAAATTACTTTTACAACAGATATAGTAATTTTGTAAATATTAATCAGTTGATTCCTATAAGTAGACTTTACGAGTCTTGTGAAAAAGTTTATGAATCTGTTAAGTCAATAATTAATTACAATATACCTTCTGGATTTGAGTTTTACAACAGTACTGCTACTAACGTTTTTTTCTTAATTGAACAAAACGGTATAGGAGTGTACCATGATGCGTTTGTTAATATGTTTAAACCTAAGGATGCACTATACAATAAATTTAATAACACAGTTTTAACTTCATACAATTTATACAATGTTACAAGTAGACCAACTAATGCTTTTAATAGCGTTAATTTCGCTGCAATACCAAAATCTCAAGAACATCGAAAATGTTTCAGACCTGAAAACGACTACTTTATTGAGTTTGATTTTGACGGTTACCACCTTCGTTTACTTTGTGATGAGATTGACTATCCGTTGACAGACGAATCAGCTCATAAGCAGCTAGCTAAACAATATTTTAAGAAAGAAGAAATAACTGAAGAAGAATATGTCAAAGCAAAGCAAATTAACTTTCACGCAATTTATGGAAAGATACCAGAGAAGTACGCTTTCCTTGACATCTTTACAAGAATTGATGATTATATCAAAGAGCTATGGAGACGGTTCCAAGATGACGGAAAAGTCTTGGCTCCAATTAGTGGAAAGTCTTTCACAAGCTCGCTCAAAGACATGCATTCCCAAAAATTAATGAATTATATCATGCAATCGTTAGAGACTTCAAGAAATATTCTTATATTAAAAGAAGTACTAAGGTACCTTAAAGATAAAAAGTCGAAATTAGTGTTATACACGTACGATGCACTACTTTTCGACTATAACAAAGAAGATGGTAAACAAACACTCGAAGATATACAAGAAATACTTCAATCTGATGGTAAATACCCAGTAAAATTTAAGTTTTCTAAAGATCTTTGTTTGTAAACTAAATGATATTTATATATGATTAAAGAAGTTACGGCACCGGCATTTGATTACGACCTAGAGCCGATATATTTGAACGAAGATATGAGCAACAAATTATTTTGTACCTTTGCCACGGAGGATACATTAACAGACATCCTGGAGCAAATACAAGAAAGGTATAAGATCATATATAGTAAAATTTTTGTATTATATTCCAAATCTCAAGATGAATACATTTGTACATACAATGTTGATTTTGGAAACGTAGGAACATTTTTAGATAATACAATATTAGTGCACCGTAAAAAGGAGTCTAACACCCTATACACTATCAACGCACTAAATACCCTTATTAAAGAACTTAATGGAGGTGTTTTAGATACATCATACAGGATTAACTGGACTGACTATAGAAACTGTATACTTCTTACAAAAGGCCCAGAACTCAAAAGAGTAAACACTAAACTTTATAAGATTATAGAGTTGGAGAACTAAAAAATAGTTCTTATATTAATAATAAGTTATATTAAAATTAGTTATATATGGATTTAAATGCTATTAAGGCAAAGCTGGATACGTTAAATAATAACGGCCAGCAAAAAGAGAAAACAGATTACTCAGAAATTTTTTGGAAACCGCAGGTAGGTAAACAAACTATACGTATTGTTCCTTCTGCTTTTGATCCTGCATTTCCTTTTAAGGAATTAAAGTTTCACTACGGTATTGGTAAATACCCAATGATTGCTTTATCAAACTTTGGTAAGCAGGACCCTATTGAAGAGTTCGTAAAAGAACTTAGAAAAACAAATGATAAGGACAATTGGTCTCTATCTGGTAAAATTAATCCTAAAACTCGTATCTTTGCCCCAATTGTTGTAAGAGGGGAAGAAGATAAAGGAGTTCGTTTATGGGGATTCGGTATTACTATCTATAAGGCATTACTTGCTTTAGCTGAAGATGAAGATGTTGGAGACTTTACAGACGTAATCAATGGATGGGATATGGTTGTAGAACAGGTTCAAGGTAATCCTTACCCAGAAACATCTGTCCGTATCAAACCTAAACAAACACCGTTATCAGATAATAACGATCTTGTTGATAGTTGGTTAAAGAAACAACCTAATCCTACAGAAGTATTTACTCAGTACGATTATGACTTTATCAAAAAACAATTACAAGGTTATCTCAATCCTGGATCAGAGGAGAATACACCAGCAGCAGGAGCTGAAACTCCAGCAACTCCAGTCAAAACTGACTTTACTTTAGAAACTGCTACAGAAGGTAACAAAGATACCGTAAGTAAGTTTGACGACCTATTCAACGAGTAATATTAGTTTCGTATACTGCTTTTCTAAAACTTTAGCGGTTAATGAAGAGCAGTACGAAGTTAATTTAGAGGTACTATCGAAATCAGTTGAACATTTAAAAGGCCTTTATCAGTGTAAGTTTTTTACTGATCTACAGACTTACGACGATCTAGAAGAATTATCTGATAATATAGAAATAGTAAATACAGATAACTTTAAGTTTTTAGATGATTTCAAAATAAAGGTTTTACAAAATCTTACGTCAAATGAGATATTAATTGACCCTGATGTAATGGTATTTGAAAAACTTAAATTTGATACAAGTGTCGATTTAATTTTTGACCGTAAAGATTCTCCTTCTCATGATTGGTATTTAAATGATATAGAAAAAATAAAAGGTACTAAGTTATATGATAAAATAAAGTTAGTAAAAAATATTCCTTTTGTTCCTAATATAGCATTTTTTAAAATTAACAATACTAATTTACTTCGAGAATACATTGACCTTTATAATTTATTTAAAGAAGACCTCTTAAGTAAACTTAAAATACAGTTTCCTAGTTTTTCAATTTTATTGGGACAGTATTTGTTAGGAATAGTTTTATATGAAGGAAAATATTCATATATTGATATAAGAGGTTCTAATAAAAAAAACAGTTATGTACATTTAGGAGGTCCTCAAAAATATAAAAAATTAAAACCAAAAACAGTTATATAAATGACGAAGAAAAAAGAAGTACAAGCTAAAGCAACTGCTGCAGTACGTAAGTCATTCAACTTATCAAATTTCAAAAAGAAGAAAGGTTTCTCTAATGCTTCAGTAAAGTTTAAAGAACAAGGATGGATACCACTATCTCAAGCCTTTCAAGACATTACCTCTCTACCCGGTATTCCTACCGGACACATCACTCTATTGCGTGGACATAGTGATACGGGTAAAACAACTGCCCTACTTGAAGCTGCGGTGAATGCTCAAAACATGGGCATTCTCCCGGTTTTTATTATTACTGAGATGAAATGGTCATGGGACCATGCTAAAGAAATGGGCCTACAATTTGAAGAAGTGAAAGACGAGAACGGTAACGTAACCGATTACGAAGGACATTTCTTATATGCAGATAGAGGTCAACTTAACACTATTGAAGATGTAGCAGTTTATATTGCTGATCTTATGGACGAACAAGCTAAAGGTAACTTACCTTATGATATGTGTTTCTTTTGGGACAGTATAGGATCAGTACCTTGTGATCTTTCAGTACGTTCTAACAAGAACAATAATGAATGGAATGCAGGAGCTATGTCTACTCAATTTGGTAATAATCTTAATCAGAAGATTTTATTATCTAGAAAAGAGAATTCACCCTATACTAATACATTAGTTGCTATTAATAAAGTATGGACTCAGAAACCTGAATCACCAATGGGTCAACCTAAGCTACAGAACAAAGGTGGAATGTCTATGTGGTATGACTCTACTTTAGTTGTTACTTTCGGTAATATTACTAATCCTGGTACTTCAAAGATCAAGGCTATCAAGAACGGTATGCAAGTAGAGTTTGCTAAAAGAACTAACGTTCAGATTGAAAAGAACCATATTGGTGGAGTTCAATCAAGAGGTAGAGTAGTTATGACTGCCCACGGTTTTATACCAGACGACAAAAGAGAGATCGATAAATATAAAGATGCTCATAAAGACCACTGGTTAAAGTTAGTCGGTACGTTAGATTTTGATTTGATCGAAGAAGGAGATTTAGAAGAAACACCAATATCTCCTAATTTGTTAGATTAATGTATACTAAGCTCCAAATGGTAGATACATCTACTATAGATGATATACTACTATCAGAACATCATTGGAGGCATAGTAAAAATATAGACCGTTCTACAGGTATCACTAGTGTAGACAAGTCATTGAGAAGCAGTAAACAATATAATCTTGAGCATCACCCTGAGGTTTTCAAACAAGTGCAAGAAAGTATACAAGATATTACATCTTTAACTGTACGTGTACTGAACCTATTGAAATACGATGTAGGGGATCATTTTATTTACCACTACGATACCAACCGGTGGAGAAAACACACTATTTGTATTGGTATCAAACCTCAAGACTACACAGGCGGTGAATTAGTATTAAGGCAAAATGAAATAGAACACCCATTTAAACTAAATACAGGTGAAGGAATAATTTTTGATTCTAGCATAGAACATAAAGTAAATAAAGTTACATCCGGTGTTAGGTACAGTATTATTGGTTGGACAGACAATGAAGGTAAAAAAGATAAAATATAATGGCGTACGACGACATACTAAGTAATTTAAAAGAAACCCCACCCCGAGCTTTGAACGATCATATCTTGGTCGTAGACGCTATGAATATGTTAATTCGTAGTTTCTCACTGCTCAAAGCGATGAATCCCACTGGCACCCATATTGGAGGTCTGGTGGGTTTTCTTCGCTCTTTAGGGTATGTAACTAGAATATTTGATCCAACAAGGGTTGTGATAGTTTGGGACGGCAAAGGTGGTTCTGGAAATAGGCAAAATATAGACCCTAACTATAAAGCACAACGTGCTACTTCACGAATAACACATTGGGGACTTTACGACACTAAAGCAGAAGAAACAGAGGCACTAATCAACCAGCTATTCAGAGTACAGGAGTATGTTGAATGTTTACCAATACATCAGTTAATGATTGAAAAATTAGAAGCAGACGATGTTATAGCGTATATAGCTAAAAGAGCTTCTGTATCAAGCGTAAAAAAATGTACAATAGTATCCTCTGATAAAGATTTTTTACAATTAGTTGATGACACAGTTGAAGTATATGCACCTATAAAAAAGAAAACTTTCACAATAGACAATGTAAAAGATGAAATAGGTGTTCTACCCCAAAACTACAATATAGTAAAAGCTCTAACAGGTGATAGTTCAGACAACCTTAAAGGTGTAAAAGGGTTAGGCATTAAAACTATACTATCAGAATGGAGTAAATTTACACACGATGAAAATTCCTCACTACAAGACGTTTGGGACTTATGTGAATCTAAACTTGAAGATAAAAAAGCAAAAAAAATCTTTGCTAAAATATTGCACAGTTGGGATGATGTAGTACGTAATTTTGAGATAATGGACCTACATGTATCTACTCTAGACGAAAAAGAAAAGAAGTACGTAATGGACGTACTGAACAGCACCATACCTGATTTACAGTCAGGAGCTTTTTTACACCACTTAGATCAAGATAAGATAGAAGGTATAACTAAAAACACCGAAAGTTGGTTGGAAAACTTTAGAGGATTAACTACAGTATCATGAACTTAAAAGATTTTCTTATAGGAGCTGGTTTATTTTTTATAGCACAATCCTTATCTTGGTTTCAGACAAACGGTCAGTTTTTAAACCAATGGGTTAAAGATCACCCTATCATTATAGCTGGCCTTTTCGGCATTCCTGTAGGTATGGCGTACATTTATGGCACTACTTATGTAGTTCAAGCATTTGATGGACAGTTGTGGCCTTCAAGATTAACAGGTTTTGCAACAGGTATTTTTAGTTTTACTATTCTAACATATGCATTTATGAGAGAAGGTGTTAACATTAAGACTGGTACGATTTTGATACTTGCAGTTGTTATAGTTTTATTACAAGTATTTTGGAAATATGATTAAAGGAGTTATAGCAGGAAATTTTGATGTAATACACCCAGGGTATGTGAAGATGTTCAAGGAAATGAATCAACATTGTGTTTCACTAACAGTACTACTTCATACAGACCCGTCAATAGAAAGACCCCACAAACTTAAACCTATACTTTCACCAGACGAAAGAAAGGAATTATTAGAAAGTATAAAATATGTTGACGACGTTATAAGGTATACTTACGAAGAGCAACTATATGATTTACTTAAAATTGGTGAATTCGATTTAAGATTTTTAGGTGACGATTATAAAGAAAAACCTTTTACAGGTGATAATTTAAAAATACCTATTCATTTTCTTAACAGAGACCACGGTTGGAGTACAACAAAGTTTAAAAAATTAATAGCAGAAAGTTATGAACGCAGTAATAGTTAGTGGGTACTTCAACCCACTTCACAAAGGTCATCTAGAGCTTTTTGAAAATGCAAGAAGGAAAGGAACGGAACTATGGGTTATAGTAAATAGTGACTTTCAACGAGAGTTAAAAGGGAGTAAAGCATTTATGGATGAAAATGAACGGTTAGAAATTATAAGAGCACTCAAAGTAGTTGATAAAGCTTTCATTTCTATAGATAGAGATTCTACTCAATGTAAAACTCTAAGCACTATTAGTAATTTTTTCTCTTACGATTATTCTTTATCATTTGGCAACGGTGGTGACCAAACTAACGAATCAATACCTGAAACAAAAACATGTAAAGAATTAGGAATAAAACTTATAGACGGATTAGGAGATAAAATACAGTCTTCTTCTTGGCTATTAAAAAAATAAATCATATATTAAGATATAATAAAAGGTTATAAATGACATTAAAGAGTTTACAGCAGTACGGAAAGGGGTTTCAGTTAAAGGTTTTAGGATCACTACTTACAGATAAAAGTTTTTTACTAAACGTAAGAGATGTTTTACATGATCATTACTTTGATGCTGATTCACATAAGTGGATTATTAAGCAAATATGTGAGTATTTTGATAAATACCATACTAACATTACTATGGACGTTCTTAAAGTAGAACTTCAAAAGTTAGAGAATGATGTGCTTCAAGTAGCTCTTAAAGAAGAGTTAAGAAATTCTTACGAAGCTTCTCAAGACGACCTAGACTACGTACAAGAGGAGTTTCAAACTTTTTGTAAGAATCAAGAAATGAAGAACGCTATACTTAGTTCTGCTGACCTTCTTAAAGATCATGACTTTGACGGAATCAGAAACATGATTGAGAAAGCTATGAAAGCTGGTATGGATAAAAATATTGGACATGAATATAATAAAGACATTGAAACTCGTTATAGAGTGGACTACCGTCCTACTATTCCTTCTCCTTGGCCTATTCTCAATGATGGTATACAAGGTGGATTTGGACCTGGGGACTTGGCTATTGTGTTTGGTAACCCTGGTGGCGGTAAGTCGTGGACTATGGTTGCTATTGCTGCTCATGCTGTTAAATTGGGGTATAAAGTCAATTATTACACTTTGGAACTTGGAGAAGATTACGTCGGTAAAAGATTTGACTGTTATTTTACAGGGTACGGTATTGATGAGATTAATGGAAAACGTAAAGAAGTTCAAACTCATGTAGATAACCTAAAAGGTAAGTTAATCGTAAAAGAGTATGCTCCTAAAAATGCTACAGTTAATACTGTCAAGTCCCATATCCAAAAATGTATAGATATGGACCATAAACCTGATTTAGTTATTATAGATTATGTCGATTACTTGAGAGCTCCTTCTCGTGGTAAGACATTTGAACGTAAAGATGAAATAGATGACGTATTTATTGCTACTAAAGGGTTAGCAAAAGAGATGAAGATACCTATTTTAACACCTTCTCAGGTTAATAGGATGGGTGCTAGAGATAATGTAATTGAAGGAGATAAAGCAGCAGGGAGTTACGATAAAATGATGGTTGCTGACATGTGTTTTTCTCTTTCTCGACAGAAAGAAGATAAAGTTTTAGGTACAGGTAGAGTACATGTTATGAAAAACAGATACGGACAAGATGGTATGACCTACAATGTAAAAATGGACACTAATAACGGTCACATTGAATTTTTAGAAAAAGCTAATCCAGCAGATTTATTAGAAGACGAAAACAAACCAGTATTTAATTTATCTTCAGATAAAATGGCACAAATTTTCGCAAAATCTTAATGAGCGCATATTTATTATCACGCCCCGAAAGACTTAGTCTGACGGGCATTTTTGTCTGTAACATTTAACAATATATAAGTATATATGAGTTTATTAAAAGAACGGGTTGTGTATAAACCCTTTGAGTACCCAAAAGCATACGATTACTGGTTAAAACAACAACAAGCACATTGGCTACACACAGAAGTTCCTATGGCTCAAGATGTAACTGACTGGAAGTCTAATATGAAGGATCATGAAAAAAATGTAGTAGGAGGAATCTTAAAAGGATTTGCTCAAACCGAAACAGTAGTTAATGATTACTGGTCTACATTGGTAACTAAATGGTTTAGGAAGCCAGAAGTTATTATGATGGGTACTACTTTAGGTTCTTCTGAAACTATTCATGCTGAAGCTTATTCATTATTAAATGAGCAGTTAGGTTTAGACAACTTTGCAGAGTTTATGGAAGATGAAGCTACTATGGCTAAGATAGAAAACCTAATGGACGTTAGAGATGGTCATAATGGTGAACCTAACTGGCATGATAGAGCTAAATCACTAGCTATATTTTCAGCATTTACAGAAGGTGTAAACTTATTTAGTTCTTTTGCAGTTTTATTATCATTTAAGATGAGAAATAAACTTAAAGGAGTAGGACAGATAGTAGAATGGTCTGTAAGAGACGAAAGTCTTCACTCAGAAGCAGGATGTTGGTTATTTAGAACTCTTATGCAAGAACATCCTGAATTTAAGACTCCAGAACTTATAGCTGATATAAATGAAGCAGCAGCAACTGCATTACAGTTAGAGTTTAATTTTATCGATAAGATATTTGAAATGGGTGATCTTGAAAACTTAACTAAAAACGAATTAAAAAACTTTATTCGTCATAGAGTTAATACAAAAATGGCAGATTTAGGATTAAGTCCTATTATTCCTGCTGAAGAAATCGATAAAGGTGCATTAAAAACTATGAAATGGTTTGATGCAGT
>Ga0233432_10000508_pt1 | contig 37331 bp, 35 predicted proteins | sample SI_122_August201_6_FD_179870 | JGI IMG/M metagenome (GOLD analysis project Ga0233432, IMG submission 179870) | Seawater microbial communities from Saanich Inlet, British Columbia, Canada - SI_122_August2016_10_MG | ecosystem: Environmental > Aquatic > Marine > Inlet | place: Canada: British... | reverse complement strand
ATCACACACGCGGCATTGCTGGATCAGGGTTGCCCCCATTGTCCAATATTCCCCACTGCTGCCTCCCGTAGGAGTCTGGGCCGTGTCTCAGTCCCAGTGTGGCTGATCATCCTCTCAGACCAGCTACCGATCGTCGCCTTGGTAGGCCATTACCCTACCAACAAGCTAATCAGACGCGGGCCCCTCTTTCACCGATAAATCTTTCCCCCGTAGGGCGTATGCGGTATTAGCGGTCGTTTCCAACCGTTGTCCCGCAGTGAAAGGCAGGTTCCCACGCGTTACTCACCCGTGCGCCACTCTATCAAAGATAGCGTTCGACTTGCATGTGTTAGGCATGCCGCCAGCGTTCGTTCTGAGCCAGGATCAAACTCTTAGGTTAGACTGGTTCAACGGATAAATCCGTGAACATAGCCCGCCTATTTAATCCATGTTCATTAATTTTTGTTCAAAATTAGCGTTTATGAAATTCAACAGGCTGACATATATTATATCACAAAGAACGACACGTTATCACGTACCGCCGCCCGCGAATCTCTTCCAAAATGCTTCCAACTTTTTCAAACAGCGACTGCCGGTCAGCACAAAGCTGGCGAGGCAGTTATGTTGGCCGAAACGGCTCAACGAGGGCGGGTTATATGCAGGTCTCGGCGACCTGTCCACCCCTAAAATGCGTCTTTGTTAACTTTTTTGCCGAAAGACCGTTTTTTCTTGATTATCTGCCTGAAAATCAGCCTTTGAAGGCGTTTGGTCAGACCTATTCTTGGCTTTTCATTCGACTTATCTCTTTATAGCAGACTTAACGCGATATGGGGTAGAAAAAAACAACTTCACATATTTAAATTTAACCTAGGGTAATATCCTGTGGTCAGGCCGATACCTTTTTTCCAAGATTATGTTGTTTTTTTGCCATTATTTAGCTGAATATTATGTTCCACGCTTTTTGTAATAAGCAAATGATTGACTGTTTCCGTAGATTCGCTAATTATACGCGGAACCTGTGGATAACAGACTAATCTTGAATAGATAGAAGATGTTAGTACATATGCCAGTACGCCAAAACTTAATATCTCGACGCTTGCTTGCGGGCATAGCACTGACAGTTTCTTTTATCGTAGGTGATATGCTGTCCCTTGGGTTTGGTTCAGTCGCGCATGCGGCCAACGTCAATAACGCTGTTATTAATAATCCTGACGAAACCATGCTTGGCGGCGCAATGGTGCCTGTTCATCAGGCCTCTTTTGCGATTCCCACGTCCCGCCCAGACAAAGCCCTATCCTATGGTACAGAATCAGTAACTATTGAACTGCCGCAACCAAAACCATCACTGGAAAGCATTTTTCCAGTTTCTACAGCACGTCTTAGTGACATGATTCGCACACAGACTGGTCAAGAAAGCGACAAAGAAGCCGATTATCAGCTTAAATCAGGCGATGGCTTAGCCAATGTTTTGCGCCGCGCTGGATACTCAAACACCGATATTGCCAATTCGGTAACGGCGATTCAAACCCGAACAAGTCTGCGAAGCCTGCCAGTGGGCATGAAAATCACCATCAGCAACCTTGGTTATCGCTTCACAACCCGTGACGGACGCGACATTTATGCCCTTAAAGATCCCGAAAGTGGCTGGATTGCGATTCGGGCAATACGCCCTGTCGATACTTATCTGACTTTTGCAAATGGCGTTATCGATGGATCAATCTATAAATCCACCATAACGGCGGGCGTACCAGATGCCGCCTTTAATGAATATGAGCGCGTTATGGGCTTTTCGGTCGATTTTCAACGTGAAATTCGCACTGGTGATGTATTCGAATTATTATATGAAACATCCTATGATCAGATCACCGGAAATGCCGTTAGCACAAAATTGCATTATGCCGGTTTGAAATTGTCGGGGAACCAGCTTGCTTTCTATCGCTATGAAAATAGCGACGCCGGTATTGGCTGGTTCGACAAGAATGGTGCCTCGGCCGCACGCACGCTTATACGCACGCCTATTTCTGGCGCACGCCTGTCATCATCCTTTGGCAAACGTAAACATCCAGTCAGTGGTTATACAGCCATGCATAAAGGTGTGGATTTTGCCGCACCAACCGGCACACCTATTATCGCTGCTGGTTCGGGGGTTATCCGCGAGGCTGGGTGGCGCGGCTCGTATGGACGCTATGTTCGCATCAGGCATAACAGCACCTATGATACGGCCTATGCCCATATGAAATCCATCGCCCGTGGTGTCAGATCTGGATCGCGAGTCCAGCAAGGACAGATCATCGGTTATGTGGGTTCAACAGGGCGATCAACAGGCCCGCACTTGCATTATGAGATTCTTGTGAACAAAAGACAGGTCAATCCAGTCACGGTTCGACTGCCAACCGGCACCCGCCTTGACGAGGCTTATCTGCCAACATTTTTAAAGCAGGTTGATATTGTGAATGCCGAAGTTTTATCACGTGGCGGTACGCAATTTGCGCAAAATGACCTTATGTCTGCCCTTGATGACGCGCCTTGATGTTTATCGAATCATTATGGCGCTACCCTGTAAAAGGGATGAGCGGTGAGCAGATTGACAAAACAACGCTTACACCAGGACAGCCAATAGATGGTGATCGACGCTATGCGATTTCAATTGGGGGCGACAAAGTCGCCAATAGCCCAGCGGGTACATGGTTTAAAAAAGCGCACTTTCTGCAATTAATGTCACATGAAGCGCTGGCCGCATTATCCTGTGTCGTGAAAAACAATCATATGCTTATCAGCAAAGATGGCACATCATTGCTTCGGGCTGATCTGGATGATGTAAATGGCGTGGCGGCAGTTGAAGCCTTTTTCTCTTCTTATATGAATGAACATATGCCCGGACGCCTGCACGGTACGCCCAAAGTCGTGCGCGTGGACACTCAGGCATTTACCGATACTAACGCGCCATGGATCACGCTTGGGGGCACAGCATCGATCGAAGCCTATGCCGACGCAACCAACACCTTTCCAGATGCGCGCCGGTTTCGGCTGAACATGATGATCAAGACCGACAGTGCCTTTAGTGAAATATCATTGATAGGTAAGGACATTATGATTGGCTCGGCACAACTGCGGATCGTTGCACCTGTGGGTCGTTGCGCGGCGATTAATGTTGATCCCGTAACCGCCGCGCGCGGCAAAGATACATTATCTATAATGCGCGAAAAATTCGGCCATACCGATCTGGGTGTTTTTGCTGAAATCCTGTCATCAGGCATAGTCAGAACAGGTGACCAGATCACCGTTCTATAATCATTCCATCACAGGGCAAGGCGGTTATCAGCCTAGCTGGCAACCTTTTTATTATCCTGTTCATCCTGAACCGCTTCGGCAAGTTGCGCTGGCGACAAGGAGGATGTGTCTTCTTCCGTCGGCTTAACGCGGGGCTTGCGCTGACCATTGCTGGCTGTTTTTGGGGTTTTCACATCATCAGATACTGGCGCCGGACTATCAGCCGACGTTGCTTTATCCGCATCATCGTTGCCTTTATCGGATTGAGCGTCCGTATCAATGCCATTTGCTACTTGGGCGGCCTGTTCCTGCTGACGTTTTGTCTCTGCCGCGCCAACCGCTGCTTGATGCAGGCGGAAATAATGATCGGCAAATTGGGAATAGGCCTCGGCAGCAATACGCTCTCCGGATGACGACGCATCATGGGCTAACGCTATATATTTTTCATTAAGCTGTTGGGCATTGCCACGTAGCTTGACGTCAGGACCATTCGACTCATACGACGTGTTACGATTAGGCACATGATTGCCGCCGCCGCCGTTACCTCGACGACCACGGCCACGACCGCGCTTTGCATTCTGGGGTTGTCTCATTAATTAAATACCAACTTATTATTCTGTAAGAAGTGGGTCAGTTAAAAGCAGTCTTGGGTATAAATCGGCCTTAAACCGAAGTTAAGCAGACGGACGTTTATCTGGGTATGTGCTAACGAAAGGCATTGCCTTTACCGTTGCGGTTAATAGACAATAGTCATGGGTAGTGATCAATTTCAAGCAAAATAATACATTTCGCTAATTTTTTAATTTAAACACCAAACATCGGGTAATTCCGGCAAGATCTTTATGCGTTTCAACGCAGTCCATATTTGCCTTTTCGGCAAGTCGGATTACATCATTTTCCTGACCTGACCCAATTTCAACCACCAGACAACCATCAGCTTGCAGACAATGTGGCACCACAGCCATGATGCCACGCCAACAATTCAGCCCATCCGCGCCCCCATCAAGTGCCAGCATCGGTTCATAGCTGGCCACTTCGGGTTCCAGACCAGCAATATCACCTGCCGGAATATAAGGCGGATTACACAAAACAATATCGAATGATCCGAATTGTGAAACATCATTCATAAAACTATGCTGGTGAAAGTCGCTTTGATCTGAAAGACCAAGGGCTGTTGCATTATCGCTGGCTGTTGCAAGAGCGGCTTCGCTAATATCTAGCCCAACCCCTTTGGCATGCGGTAACTCGCTAAGGCAGGCAAGTAAAAGACAGCCGCTTCCTGTCCCAAGATCAAGAAGCTTGTGTTGTTTTTCAGAATTCGTTGCGATTTGCGCTTTCGCCGCCGCGATTGCTGTTGCCACAATAATTTCACTATCGGGGCGCGGATCAAGCGTTGCAGATGACAAAGCAAAACGAAGTGACCAGAATTCACGCCATCCACGGATGCGGCTCACCGGCTCGCGGGCAATGCGCCGCGCAACCAGCTTTTGCAATTGCGTATTTTCCGCATCCCCAAAGGAAATTGTTTCATGCGGCAGAACCGCATCATTACGACGCATTGCCGCGGCCAGCAAAAGCCGTGCATCCTGTTGCGGGCTGGCAATTGATGCCGCTTTCAAAGTGGCGGCAACATCCCGTAAAATTTTGCGTGCATCCTGCTTAATCATCACTTTAATACGCCTAAAGTCTAGCTATTGATCGACGTTCCTTAGGTGCCTTCGGCAAGGCGGCGTGCCTGATCTTCGGATATCAATGCGTCGATGACTTCATCCAGTGCCTCACCTGCAATAACACGGTCAAGCTTGTACAAGGTCAGGTTAATGCGATGGTCAGTTACCCGTCCTTGCGGAAAATTATAGGTACGGATGCGTTCCGAGCGATCGCCTGAGCCAACCTGACCTTTACGATCTGCTGCTCGCTCTGCCTGAACACGGGCACGCTCGGCGTCATAAAGACGCGCGCGCAGAATTTTCATCGCTTTGGCGCGGTTCTTATGTTGAGATTTTTCATCCTGCTGGCTGACCACAATACCCGTTGGCATATGCGTAATCCGCACTGCCGAGTCGGTGGTATTCACCGACTGCCCCCCTGGACCCGACGCACGGAACACATCAATCCGCAGATCACTTTCTATGACTTCGACATCAACATCTTCGGCTTCGGGTAAAACCGCCACGGTGGCTGCCGACGTATGGATGCGACCACCAGTTTCAGTTTCGGGCACCCTTTGCACACGATGCACACCGGACTCGAATTTCAACCGTGCAAACACGTCTGATCCAGTGATTGTCGCGGTAGCTTCCTTGTAACCACCGATACCTGTTTCAGACACTTCCATCACTTCGAATTTCCAACCATATTTGGCCGAAAACCGCTGATACATCCCAAACAAATCTGACGCGAATAACGCAGCTTCATCACCACCGGTGCCCGCCCGCACTTCTAGGATGGCATTACGCGCATCATCACGGTCTTTTGGTAAAAGCAATAATTGTAGTTTTTGCTGTTCATCCGGAATTTGCGCCTGCAATTCCTGCATTTCAAGGCGCGCCATTTCCAGCATATCTGGATCATCACCAGCTTCATCAACCATCACTGCGGCATCGCTAAGCTCGCCTGTTAAGCGCTGGACAAGTTCGATCTGTTCGCAAACTGGCCGCAATTCGGATAGCTCGCGGGCAAAATTTGCCATCTCGTCAACCGAAAGTGATGCGGCATCATTCAGAATATTTTCGACTTCGGTGCGACGCGCCAACACCCTATCCATGGTTGAGTCTAGGCTCATACCCTTGATCCCCTAACTATATTATTGATCGACGTTGTTGCCTGCATGGCTAATGATGGAAGATAACGCACTTACAAGCGCATCTCGTGCCACTTCATCTTGTGATCCATCACTAAGATTACGTAGCTGAACGACACCGCGTTCAACTTCATCACCACCCATAATGACGGCAATGTTGATACCCGCTTTGTCTAGTTTCTTCATTTTCTTACCCATATTGCCTGCTGTAGGTAAATCAACGCTAAATCCTGCATCACGTAATTGCTCAGCCAGCTTAAAAGCATGCTGATCGCTATCGTTATCTGCCGCGACAACAGCCAGTTGGGGAACCGCAACCATGCCACCTGCGGCCAGCATAGCAAGCCGCTCAATACCACCAGCCCAGCCAACACCCGCAATCGCGGGACCGCCAAGCATTTCTGACAGCCCATCATAACGACCACCACCAAGAACCGTGCCTTGGGCACCCAGCGCATCAGTGATAAATTCAAAAGCTGTATGACAATAATAATCCAGCCCCCGCACAAGCAGCGGATCAAATTTCCAGGCGATAGACGCCGCATCAAGCGCAGCTGTCAATGTTGCAAAATGCGCTTTAGACTGATCATTCAAATGATCCTGCAAACGCGGCGCATCGGCAATAATTGCCCGATCACCAGCATCTTTTGAATCAAGAATACGAAGTGGATTAACCGCAAGACGTTGTTTGCTGTCGTCAGACAAAGCAGCTTCATGGCCGCCAAGATAATCCACAAGTGCCGCACGATAGGCAAGGCGGCTTTCGGTATCACCAAGTGAATTGAGATGCAGAACACATTTATCAAGCACGCCAATATCGGCCAGTACACGCGCACCACAGGCAATGATTTCTGCATCAGCCAACGCGTCAGTCGGGCCTAGATATTCAATACCGATCTGATGGAATTGACGCATCCGCCCTTTTTGTGGGCGTTCATAACGAAACATGGGGCCTGCATAGAAAAATTTTAATGGCAAGCTTTGCGTCAAACCACCCGAAATCATGGCACGGACAACGCCTGCGGTATTTTCGGGACGCAAGGTGATCCGTTCACCGCCACGATCTTCAAAAGAATAGGTCTCTTTTGTCACCACGTCACTACTGGTGCCTAGCGGCTTTGAAAACACCTCGGTAAATTCAAAAATCGGCGTAGCCATTTCCTGAAAGCCATATTGCGCGCTGGCGTTGCGTGCGTTATCGACTACAAAACGATGCCCTGCCATATCGACAGGCAGAAGATCAGACGTGCCGCGTACAGGCTGAAGTTTCGACATGATTCAGGCTTTCATTTTTATGGGTGTCTGTAGATCACTAGCTTCGGCCACCTGAGCGGCGCGGATAGCTTCGGCTTTGGCCTCGACCATTTCGACCACATGTTCGACAATATCACCATTCGACAAACGGTGGTCAGCCATACCCGAAACATATATCTGATGCGTATCCTTGCCACCACCAGTCAGGCCAATATCTGTTTCACGGGCTTCACCTGGGCCATTAACGACACAGCCGATAATCGAAACCGAGATTGGCAGATCAATATGTGCAAGCCGGTCTTCGATCACTTCGACTGTCTTGATCACGTCAAATTGCTGGCGCGCACATGATGGGCAAGAAATAACCGTTACCCCTCGCCGCCGAAGGCCTAGCGATTTCAGCATTTCATAAGCTGCTTTGACTTCTTCAGTCGGATCAGCTGACAGCGACACGCGAACCGTATCACCAATGCCTGCCCATAACAGATTACCAAGGCCAATGGCTGACTTTATCGTTCCCGCCCGTAATCCGCCTGCCTCGGTAATGCCGATGTGAAGCGGACAATCAATGGCATCGGCAAGCTGTTGATAGGCGGCAACTGCCAGAAATACATCCGACGCCTTTACCGAGATTTTAAATTCGTGAAAATCATTATCCTGTAAAATACGTGCATGATCGAGTGCCGATTCAACTAGCGCTTCAGGACAAGGTTCAGCATATTTTTCAAGCAGATGCTTTTCCAGCGAGCCCGCATTCACACCAATCCGCATCGAACAGCCATGATCTCGCGCCGCTTTAATCACTTCGCGAACGCGATCTTCATTCCCGATATTGCCGGGGTTGATCCGCAAACAGGCGGCACCTGCAGCGGCAGCCTCAATAGCACGGCGATAATGAAAATGAATGTCAGCGACAATAGGTACCGGACTACCTGCGCAAATTTCTTTCAGGGCAACAGTGCTGGCCTCGTCAGGGCAGGATACACGCACAATATCAGCGCCAGCCTCAGCCGCTGCATCAATCTGCGCCCGTGTTGCCGCAACATCCGTTGTCAGACTATTTGTCATGGTTTGCACCGAGATGGGGGCATCACCACCAACTGGCACATTTCCTACCATGATCTGACGACATGTGCGGCGATCAATCGAACGATATGGGCGATAGGCACTAGACAAAACATATCTCCAGCTAGAGTAAATATTCTACACAACCATATGCAAATGGTCAGCAATCAAATAATGTTATGTCTATAGCCGTTTAGCCAGCCTATTGCCAGTGACAAGTCCGCACGGCCAGTTGGTTCGCTATCCTAAGACGCGTCACCAGCTAAAAGAATATGTGTAATTAATATGCGGCAACCTACAGGCGGGCGCGTAGCTTATCGACCGTAAGGGGAAGATCGCGAACAATCTCACCAATGGCACCAGCAGAAATCGCATCATCACCACTAATGATAAATTCAATACCACCAGCATTACCTGTGGAAAGATAAAGATTTTCCGCACCATCCACGACATAGGTATCACCATTGCGCATAAGCTGCGTCATGACTTCTTCGCCATTGTTGCGGATGATTTCGACCCAGCTAGACCCAGTTGCGCGGATCGTAATTTCCTGCATTGGATCGCGTTGGTTGGCGACAGCCGAACTTTGGCTGACATTGCTTGCGTCATCTTCAAGCAAGATGGTGCTATCGTCATCTGTTGATACAGCGGCATCATTTGACGCGATTTGTGTATCTGCTGTTTCCACAGTGACGGGAGTGACGGGAGTGACAGGTGGTGTTTCGGTTTTGATAACCGCTTCATTTGACACTGATGCTGTCACAACCGGATCCATTGCCACCATCACGCTATCGGCTTCGACATTATTTCCGGCCTTAGGTATTGCGGGAACCATCACGTCAGCTAAGGGTTCGATCAGAGGCTGTTCATCAGCCGGAGGATTTGGGGTGCCAATTTCAGTCACCGAGAGTTTTTCATCCTGCCCTTCGACAAAAACGCTTTGTGCCGCGCCATCAGGCTCGATAAGGGCGGGGGTGCCAATACCAGCCACACCTGGGCCAGATTCAGATGTCACAGGTGCTGTTGCCACAATGGCCATGCCATCATCCGACTTGTCTGATTTGGTTTCAGTCCAGTACCAGCCAGCATAACCAGCTACCGCCAGAACAACGGTAATCGAAGCGATCAGCGCCCCAGAACGTTGCGGTTTTACATTATTCTGTGGAAATGAATAAGTCGGCTGCCGATCAGCATCATCGACACGTCCTAGATAAGTGCGCGCCAGCTGATTACCATCAAAGCCGACAAGATTTCCATAACTGCGCAAAAATCCTGCCACATAGGTAGATGATGGCAAGTCGTCGAGTTCACCTTTTTCAATAGCGTTCAGATAACCCGCATTGATCCGAAGTTCATTCGCGACATCGGCTACACTTCGTCCCGTTTCTTTGCGCGCTGCGCGCAACTGGACACCAATAGTCAAAAGAGTGCTTGCTAACGAGGTTTCACTAATCTCTGTAATATTACTGTCTACCATTGGTATAACCTGATAATTTAAGCTTGCGGCTCGGTTTACATAAGATAAATTGAACATAAAAAACACAGATGTCCAATTAAAAGATGTTTCAGATCAGAAAAAGCGCATTAAAAACTTGTCGTTACGCTCTAATGCTGATCCAAAAATACGGTTTCACACGCCAACTAACTAAACACTAAACACCTATGTCTGACGTGCTATCCTTCATCGTCGAGACCAAATGCCGAATGCAAACTTCGTACGGCAAGTTCCGTGTATTCAGAATCAATCAAAACAGATATTTTAATTTCTGACGTCGAAATAACCGCAAGATTAATGCCTTTTTCGGCAAGCGTTTCGAACATTGTTTTGGCAACGCCTGGCTGTGACCGCATCGCCATTCCAACAACCGAGATTTTGGTCACATTTTCTGAGTAATTGATGTCATTGAATTTAAGGTTTTCTTTGCTTTTTTCAATGATTTCAACAGCCTTTTTCAAGTCAGCTTGTCCAAGTGAAAAAGTAATATCGGTGCGCTGACTCTGGCTTGATGCGCTTTGCACGATCATGTCAACATTCACATGGTTTTGTGCCAACTCACCAAAAACACTGGCCGCGATTCCAGGTTCGTCGGGCAAGCCAATAATGGTGATCTTTGCTTCATCTGGTGCGTAGGCTATACCGCTTATAGTTTCTTTTTCCATGACTGAATCCTCATCAACGACAAATGTGCCCGGCATGTCAGAAAAGCTGGATCGAACCTGCAAATTGACATTATGGCGCATGGCCATCGCCACCGAACGTGTTTGTAGTACTTTTGCGCCCAAAGAGGCCATTTCAAGCATTTCTTCGAAGGTAATGCTGTCTAATTTCTTCGCTTTTGGCGCGATTCGCGGATCCGTCGTGTAAACGCCGTCAACATCCGTGTAAATATCACAACGGTCTGCATCAAGCGCTGCCGCCAGTGCCACCGCCGATGTATCCGAACCACCGCGGCCAAGCGTCGTGATGCGACCATCCGGGCCAATCCCCTGAAATCCGGCGACAACAGCGACCTGCCCCTGCGCCAGACGCGCGCGCATTTTTGAACTGTCAATTTCGTCGATGCGGGCAGATCCATGCAGATTGTCGGTTCTGATTGGAATTTGCCAGCCAAGCCATGAACGAGCATCAATGCCAATATTCTGCAACGCAATCGATAACAGGCCAACGGTGACCTGTTCACCCGTGGCGACAATCGTATCATATTCACGCGCATCATGCATGGGGCCAATTTCGGATGCCCATTGCACCAGCTGATTTGTGGTTCCGGACATAGCGGAAACAACGACCGCGACCTCATGGCCCGCATCGACTTCGCTTTTCACTCTTTTGGCGACATTGCGGATGCGATCAAGGTCGCCCACCGAAGTACCACCGAATTTTTGAACAATACGTGCCATTGATGTATGTTATCTAGCTAATGGTTTATTATTTTTACCGCAGTCTTAACGACTACTTCGCTTCGGGGCAAGTCAATGCAGTCCACTATTGATCAAAAAGAAATAGATAACTTTGCCGCCTTGTCCGACAAATGGTGGGATATGAAAGGGCCGATGCGCCCTTTGCATAGTTTTACACCGATCCGCGTGGAGTATATCACCGACGCCATTCGCCGGATCAAAGGCACTTTACCAGATCAAAAACCACTACAGAATTTACGCATTCTTGATATTGGCTGTGGTGGCGGTTTGCTGGCCGAACCGATGGCGCGTCTTGGCGGCATTGTAACTGGCATTGATGTAACCAGCGAAGCAATCGATGCTGCACGCACGCATGCCAAAACCAGCGCGTTGAATATCACCTATCATTGCGAAAGCGCCGAGGCGTTGGCAGCACGTGGTGCCACTTTTGACGTTATCTATGCTTCTGAGGTAATCGAGCATGTTGCTGACCGGAACATCTTTGCCACTGCTATTGCCAATATGCTTGCCGATGACGGGGTGGTTGTTCTGACAACCATCAACCGTACCTTGCCTGCTATCGCCTTTGCCAAATATGCGCTCGAATATATTGTGCGTATTGTTCCGGCTGGTACGCATGACCCAAAGAAATTCGTCAAGCCAGCCGAGTTACGGTCCGAATTCGCCAAGGTTGGTATTTTACTGGATGATGCGACTGGCTTTGCTCCGCGCCTAGGCGGCTTTAGCCGGGTTGCAAGCCTTGCTATCAATTATGGCATCAGCGGAAGCTGGATGCGTAACAAGCGCTAATATGCCGGTCATTAACCGCCGGACAGCAATCTGATTCCATAAACGTGCGCGTCGCGCTAGTTATCCAGAGGCAAGAGCGGCATTTCGACAATATCGATGCCTTCATCGTCAAGCTCAGCGCGTTGTTCGGCTGTCGCATGGCCATAAATGCCTTCTGGCTCGGCTTCTCCATAATGCATCTTGCGGGCTTCTTCGGCAAAGTCATTACCAACATCGCGACATTCGCTGCGGATTTTCCGTTGCAACTGGCGAAGCTCAGACATCATTTCGGCCATCTGCTCAACGACCTTTTCAGGCATTTTTTCGGGCATTTTTTCGGACGCATTCCCCGCGCTTTTTACAGCCGCCGACATGCCAAAAGGCGGCCTTGTGGATCCTGCTGTTGACTTACCTATTTCGGCTGTTGGCATTGAAACATCCGTCTTTTTTGCATCAGCAATCGGCGGAGCAAGCGGTTCTGACGTCTTGCGCATTTTTGGGCTAGCAAGACTAGGCGTCATCAGTGCCTTTTTAACCGACGTGATTTCGCAAACTGGACATGCGATGGAACCTGACGCGGATTGATCATTATAAGCAACCGCATTCTGGAACCAGCCTTCAAAGCTATGTGCGTTTTCACAGATCAATTGATATTTTATCATTCACTTGACCTCGCATAAATCAAAGGCAGTTTGCTAACATTATGACGTCACCTTAGCCTGATGTTGCCTGTAACCATGACGTAACAAAACAAACATGGCTCCTGCAATAACTCCAAAGATCAAAGATAGTGCCAAAATTAATCTTCTTTTGGTCATGACCTCAAATTCGATAAGCAGCGGATTATAGCGCACTAACCTATCTGTTTTATTTAAGGGTAGTTTTTTTATAGCGGCGTCAAACTCTACATATTGCAAATCGGTTTTTTGATTTTCCAGTTTTTCAATTAATTCGACATATTTTTCATCGGCAAAATATATGTTTTTTTCATCTTTTGTTTGAAGCTGTTCTAACTCTCTATCTATAGCCTCGTACCCTCGCAAATAATAAGGTGCGTCAGCAAAAACAGCCATGGACGCTTTGTCACTCATGGCCAAAGCACCTGCATTTTTCATATTTTCTTTTAAATTTAGTGCTCGTGCTATTGTTGACTGTTCAGTCAAGAAATGAATTTTTTGATTATGGCCTATCAGCAGAATTTTTTTTCTTGATAAAATCTCGTTTTCCAGCTGGGATATTTTGTCAAATGATTTTTGTTTGGCGGCATCAGAAATGCTATGAAGGTACCTTAAAAGTGACAGGTTCGTATTGGCAGAAACTTTTGATAACGTAAGGTCAATAATTTGTTTGGTCTCGTCAATATTTCTGGTAACGAATGAGAGTTGATAGGTGTTTGCTTCACCTGCTGATTTATTAACTATTTTGGTAAGCTCATAATCATTTGTCCATCGAAAAAGAAGCAAAGTGCGTTCCTCACCGCTTCCTTCAAATTCAGCATAGTCTGATGAATGTTGTTTGATGGCTTCATAAAGTGCGCTGGAATTATTAAACTCGTCAACAAACACCTCAATTATTTCTTTAGGCGTTATCTCAACTAATAAGTTGTCTTCAAAACCTATTATCTGCCCATCAGAAACAATTGCTTTGCCATTAGTAGCAAATCTGTTGATTTGTTCAAAACTAGACATAGTGTCTAAGCTTGGAGTTCGTATTAACAAATGCCCTTCATAGGCTAGCTTTTTAACAAAAAGAAATAAACTTGTGATTGCCACGACCATTGCAGTGCAAATCACGACAATCCATTTACCCTCCCAAATTGTCTGGAAAAGTGTAAATAAATCCAATTCATCTTCATCTTGTCTAGATATATTGTGATCCATTTTAAGCCTATTATTTAGTTTGAGGTATATGCCAAAATCTTAATCAAGCAATTATTAAGTCAATTAAATTTTGCCATGGCAATGTTTATACTTCTTGCCCGAACCACAAGGGCAAGGGGCATTTCGCGCGACTTTACCTGACGGCATGGCCGCTTGAGCAGACGATGCATTACCTGTAGTTTCAGTCTGCGTTGACCCAGCTTGCGCCGCGCTTTCTTCATCGGGTTGCCGTAATTCGACATGCGCCAGCACCATCGTTGTTGTTTCACGCAAGCCCGATAGCAATTGTTCGAACATGCCAAAGGCTTCACGCTTATACTCGTTAAGCGGATCCTTTTGTGCATAGGCACGAAGCGAAATGCCCTGTCGCAACTGATCAAGGCGTAATAAATGTTCTTTCCATTGCTGGTCCAGCACCTGCAACAATAACGATTTTTCCGCCATCCGCATAACGTCAGGGCCTAGCCGTACCGCTTTTTCGGCCATATATTTATCAGCTTCTTCGGCAAGGCGTTCTTCAATTTCAGGTTCGGCGATACCATCTTCTTTAAACCAATCAGCCGCAGGCACGTTCAAGCCAAGCACGCGCTGGGCATCGGCAGCCATCTGATCGGCATCCCATTGATCATGATAGCTTCCTTGGGGAATAGCATTGGCAACAATTGTTGATACAGCCTCATACCGCATATCGCTGACAGTTTCCTGCACATCGGTGGCACGCATGATTTCCTTGCGCTGGTCAAAAATAACACTGCGCTGATCATTCATCACATCATCATATTTCAATAGCTGTTTTCGAATTTCGAAATTGCGCGCTTCGACTTTGGTCTGGGCTTTTTCGACAGCTTTGTTGATCCAGGGGTGAATGATCGCCTCACCTTCTTCAAGCCCCAGCTTTTGCAACATGCCATCCAGCTTTTCAGACCCGAAAATACGCATCAGATCATCCTGCAATGACAGAAAGAATTTTGACGCGCCCGGATCACCCTGACGACCAGTACGACCACGAAGCTGATTATCAATCCGCCGTGATTCATGTCGTTCGGTACAGACTACATAAAGGCCACCCGCAGCAAGTGCCTCGGCTTTCAGCTTTTCAACCTCGGCGGTGATCGCCGTTATGTCTTTATCTGCTGTGGAGCTATCAGGTTTAACCTCATCGGCAATCCGCATGTCCAGATTGCCGCCTAGTTGAATATCAGTACCACGACCTGCCATATTTGTAGCAATCGTTACCGCGCCTGGCACACCAGCTTGCGCAATAATCTTGGCTTCCTCTTCATGAAAGCGCGCATTTAGAACCTGGTGCTTGATTTTTTTACTGGTCAGAACTTTTGACAGTGACTCAGATTTTTCAATGCTGATCGTGCCGACCAAAACAGGCTGGCCACGGGTCTGGCAATCGGTAATCAGATCAATAACGGCAGCATCCCGTTCTTCACCCGTGCGATAGACTTCGTCATCGTGATCGATACGTTGCACATCACGATTGGTCGGTATCGCTGTTACGTCCAGATTATAAATTTCGGAAAATTCGCCTGCCTCGGTCAGGGCGGTGCCGGTCATGCCTGCCAGCTTTTCATACATGCGGAAATAATTCTGGAATGTAACTGAGGCCAGTGTCTGGTTTTCGGCCTGAATTTCCACCTTTTCTTTGGCTTCAATCGCCTGATGCAATCCATCTGAAAAGCGGCGCCCATCCATTGCACGTCCGGTAAATTCATCAATAATGACGACTAGTCCTGCTTTTAGCATATAATGCGTATCAAGCTGGAACAGCTTATGAGCTCTTAACGCCTGATTGACATGATGAAGCAAACCAACATTATTGATATCGTATAGGGTGCCTTCTTCAAAAGCACCTGCCGCGCGTAGTAACTCTTCGGCATGTTCGATACCATCTTCGGTCAGCGACACAGAGTTACCTTTTTCATCAAGGTCATAATCTTTTTCAACCAGATCAGGAATGATCGCATCGGCCACCGCATAAAGGGCTATATTGGTTTCGGCTGGCCCCGAAATAATCAAAGGGGTACGGGCTTCGTCAATAAGGATCGAATCCACCTCATCAACAATTGCAAAATGGTGGTCACGTTGCACCATATCTTCAAGCCGGAATTTCAGATTATCGCGCAGATAATCAAACCCAAATTCGTTATTGGTGCCATAGGTTATGTCTGCATGATAGGCAGCGCGGCGGGCATCATCATCCATACCGGCAACAATACAGCCAACGCTAAGACCTAGCTTTTCATAAACCTTGCCCATCCAGGCAGCATCACGTGAGGCCAGATAATCATTCACAGTCACTACATGCACGCCCTTACCATCAAGCGCATTCAAAAATGACGCCAAGGTTGCCACAAGTGTTTTGCCTTCGCCAGTTTTCATCTCAGCAATCTGGCCGCTATGCAATGCCATACCACCCATAAGCTGCACATCAAAATGACGTTGCCCAAGCGCACGTTTTGCAGCTTCGCGAACCAGCGCAAAAGCCTCGGCAAGCATGTTATCTTTATCGGCACCGCCATCGACACGCGTGCGCAATTCATCCGCTTTTGTTTTCAGGCCAGTATCGTCCAGACCTTCATAGGTTGCCTCAAGTGCATTAATCGCGTCGATCTGCGGCATAAATCGTTTCACCGCGCGATCATTCGAGTTACCAAACAGGCTTTTTGCCAATGAACCTAACATCTAAAATCCTCCAGCCAAGCGGCTGTTCTAAAATAGGCACGAGACCTCAAACAGGCTCATTCGCACTCTCATGGACATAGGCATAGACAGCCGTTTTGTCAATCAGAACGCCTGTTATAGATCAACAAGAATCTTGTGCCTGTAAAGCTATGCTTGCAGTATCTTCTTGCCTTGGGTAACACTCTTTATACGAGCCCAACCGCACAGTTTGAAAAGTTATATGTGGTTGCGACATCCCAAGTTTATAGAAGCTACTAGCCACAAGTTTAAAAAAACACTCAGAAGGTCTTTTCAATGCAAGTTATTCTCCGTTCATTTTGTACAATTTCAATGATTATTCTAGCCAATATAGCGCATGCTGAAAACCGTGTTTCAGTTGCCAGCGTCAATGGTGAAACAATCTGGCTCGATCAGGTGATGCAGGCTGCCGAGGGGTTGCCACCAGAATACCGCAACAAGCCGATGCAGGATTATTTTGGCGATATTGTTGCCGACATCATCGATACCAAACTGGCGGCAAAAGCTGGTGAAGCTGCAAAGCTTGCCGATGACCCGCTTGTGCAAGACGCCATGAAACTGGCTTCCGAGCGCATTTTGGCTGAGGCGTGGCTGGCCGTAACCGTGCGTGAGAAGATGACAGATGAAGCCTTGCAACAGGCCTATGATACATTTGTGGCTGATGAAGCCTCGCGTGAACAGATTACCGCATCACATATTTTGGTTGCGGCGGAAGATGAGGCTGTCGCTATTATCAAAGACCTGAATGATGGTGCTGACTTTGCCGAAATTGCGAAAGAAAAATCAACGGGCCCAAGCGGCCCGAATGGTGGCGAGCTTGGCACCTTTGGCCGTGGCCAGATGGTACCCGCTTTTGAAACCGCTGCTTTCGCGCTTCCTGCTGGCAGTTTTTCGGCAAAGCCAGTGCAGACCCAGTTTGGCTGGCATGTCATCAAGGTTAGCGAAAAAGCTGTCAAACCTGCGCCGTCTTTCGACGATATGCGTGATCAACTTGTCAACAGCCTGTCACGCCAGCATCTTGGCCGGGTCATCGAAGGATTACGTGCCGATCAGAAAATCGAACTACGTAGTTTTGAAGATGTGCGCACCGAAGTGCAGGCAAAAGCACAGTAACAAAATCTGGGCGCGTCCAAGCTGGCGCGTAATATCAAAGGCGGTTCTGCATGTCCATTTCACCATTGGCACCTGACAGCTTTCCAGACATGCCGCATATCGGTGGCTTGTCGCTGGCAACCGCCGCCAGTGGCATGAAATATCAGGGGCGTGATGATATGTTTTTGATGCGCGGCGCACCGGAAAGCCATTTTGCAGGTCTTTTTACCCAGAGCGATACAGCCGCCGCCCCAGTTCAATGGAGTCAGGCGCGTCTGGCTAAAGGCACCTGTCAGTCCCGCCCAGCGGCAATTCTGACAAATGCAGGTAATGCCAATGCCTTTACTGGCAGCAAAGGACATCAAGCTACCATGGCAACCGCTGATGCGCTGGCAAACGCTGGTAATATCGACATAGATGCTATTTTACTGGCTTCAACTGGCGTTATTGGCGAGCCCCTTGATACTGACTGTCTGGCCGCCCAGATCCCACATCTGCTAGCGCATCAATCAACTAGCTGGCATGACGCCGCCAAGGCCATTATGACCACCGATACCTTTGCAAAAGGCGCAACCACCACTTGCCAGCTTGATGGCAAAATGGTCACCATTTGCGGCATTGCCAAAGGTTCCGGCATGATTGCACCCAACATGGCCACAATGTTGGGTTATGTCGCAACTGATGCGGCGGTTAGCTCTGATATGTTGTACCAGATGCTCAGCCGCGCAAATGCCAAAAGCTTCAACGCCATAACCGTTGATAGCGACACATCAACAAATGACAGCGTATTTGCCATCGCCACCGGCTATGCAGGCAATGATGAAATAACCCATGAAACACATGCTGATTTCGACCGTCTATGTGATGCTTTTGACCTAGTTATGATTGATCTAGCCAAGCAGATTGTACGCGATGGTGAAGGCGCCCAAAAATTCATCACTATAAATATTCTGGGCGCAGACAGTGATTCTGATGCCTATAAAACAGGCATGTCGATTGCCAATTCGCCGCTGGTCAAAACAGCTGTCGCAGGTAGTGATGCTAATTGGGGCCGCATTGTCATGGCGGTTGGCAAAGCTGGCATAGGCATCGACCAGAATGCTATTGGCGTCCAGATTGGTGGCTTTGATGTCGCCCTTGCCGGTCAACGTGTCGAAGATTTTGATGAAACCCCCGTCACCGCCCATATGCAAGGCCCTGACATTGATATCACTGTTTTTGTCGGCACTGGTTCTGGCACCGCGCGGGTTTATACCTGCGATTTAACGCATGGATATATTTCGATCAATGCCGATTACCGAAGCTAACACCCCGCTATCCCTCATATTGGTCAGTGCTGTGGCACTGATAGATGCTGATGGTCGGATATTGCTGGCGCAACGCCCAGCGCATAAAAGCATGGGTGGCTTATGGGAATTTCCGGGTGGTAAAATCGAGGCGGGCGAAAGCCCTGAAGCGGCCTTAATACGTGAATTACAGGAAGAGCTTGATATCAACACCCGTGAGTCATGTCTGGCACCGCTCAGCTTTGCCAGCCACGCCTATGATGATTTCCATCTGTTAATGATGCTGTTTGTTTGTCGTCGCTGGCATGGCCAGCCTCGTCCTGTCGAAGGGGGGAGTTTGAAATGGGTACGGCCACATCAGCTTCGTGATTATCCGATGCCACCTGCCGATATCCCGCTTATTCCAGTGTTGCAGGATCTTTTGTAATCAGCTCGATTCTGGATCCTGTTCTTCACTATTCAGAATATCAGCTAATCGATGCGTGGCGCTACCTGGACGAAGTGGCTTCTGCTGACTTTCATGTGGCGCCCATCCCGTCAGGGTGATGATTTCGAAACTGGCCGGAATTGTGCCATCATCATTGCCATATTCAGCCTGATAAATGTCGGCAGCGCGCATAAACAAAGCACGGCTTGTCGGCCTGCGCAGACGATCCATCAAGGCATTCTGTTCGCCCATCCCACGCAGATCAGCCATCAAGCGGAACATGTTCGGATAGGTGATCGTCAGACGATCACTATCGGCAACCGGCAAAGCCAGCCCAGCCCGACCAAGCAAACCACCAATATCACGAATATCTGCCATAGGCGCACAACGTGGGCTCAAGCCCCCGTCAATTTCGCTTTCTGCCGCCGCCAAAGCGCTACGTAATTCGTTAAGGCTGTTACCACCAAGCATGCTGACCAATAACAACCCATCCGGTTTAAGCACTGACCGCATCTGGGTCATGACGCCTGGCAAATCATCAACCCAATGCATCGTCAGACAGGAAAACACCGCATCAAAGCTATTTGGCCTGAATGGCACCCTATCTATGTCACAGGCAATCGATGGACCATGTGCAAGCGCATTTCTAGCAAATTTCGGCGATAAATCGGCATGCATAACGGTGTTGATTTTACCAAGTCCGGCAAGATGACGCGATAACACGCCATCATGACAGCCAAAATCAAGACAAAGGTTAAAATCACGGCGCACCAGCTCAAGCCGGTCAATCACGCGGATTGCAGCTTCATCCTTTAAAAAGGAAAAATTGTCATAATTCGCGGCAGCACGATCACGATGCTGGCGCAGACTGGCTTTATCAAAAAGGATGGGCATCGGCTGGTTCATGCCTTTGATGTAATGATTTCAGCCAGAACTACAACCCCATTCACCAGACGTGATGGCACCATTAACCAGATATTTACATTATTCATATAGGCTAGAGACCTGCATATCAGGCACAGGCAGATATAAACCAAAACAGGCATAGAGCATTGGTAATAAGGCGTGATACATGAGTAACAGCTACATACATGCATGGCTGACGCGGCTGGCAGATACCATGTTGCCGCATCTATGCCCCCATTGCCGTACATTTTGCGAAGGTGAAGGTCTGTGTGCTGCGTGCTGGCAACAACTTGAACAAATCTCAATACCCTTTTGCAGCTGTTGTGGCCGCCCGCTACCCTATGCTTTACCTGACACACGATGCGCTAGCTGCTGGGTCGCACCGCCACCATTGACCAAAATACGAGCCGCATGCCGCTATGATGATATCGCCAGCAATCTGATCATTCGCTACAAACATGCCGATGCCCTGCATCTGACACCTTTACTGACACGGTTAATGCGCCGGTTCTTCGATGAATTATCAGAGCCAAATCAGCTTGTGATTCCAATCCCATTAGAACGACGCCGCTATTTCCGGCGCCGCTACAACCAGTCAGCCGAGTTGGCGCGCTATATGGCACCTGACAATTTTGCGCCCTCTTTGCTGATCCGTCAGCGCAACACACCCAGTCAGGCAGGCAAAAACCGTCAGCAACGCATTGATAATGTAAGGGGTGCCTTTGCTGTGCCAGCCAATCAGAAATCATCGCTTGCTACCCGCCCAATCATGCTGATCGATGATGTCATGACCACTGGCGCAACCTTGTTCGAAGCGGCAAAAACCTTGCAAAAATCTGGCGCTGGGCCAATATGTGGTTTGGTAATTGCGCGCGTAAGCTAAGTCGGCTGACGCGTATTGTTTAGGTTATTAAGGTAGGGCAACAAGCAGATGGCCAAGATTGAAATATACACGCAGATGGGATGTGGTTATTGTGTGCGCGCTGTGCGGCTTCTACAGTCAAAGAATGTCCCGTTTGAACAGATCGATGTATCGCTCAACAGTGCCTTACGCGGCGAAATGGCAAAACGTGCTGGCGGCCGCAACACGTCACCGCAGATTTTCGTCGATGATGCGCATATCGGTGACTCGGACGAAATTTTTGCACTGGACCGAGCCGGCCACCTTGATAAATTGCTAAAGCTGGGATCATAAACTATGCGCATAGCCGCCTTGCAATATTGTGCTGGCGCCACAGCAGACATTACCTTTCCCACCATCGAAACACTCATCGCGCGGGCTGTTGATAAGGGTGCCAAAATGGTCTGCTTGCCCGAAGCGGCCAGTTTTTTGCCTGCAAACCGTGATGCATTGAACCAACTTGCCGAACATACTCATGACAGCCCCAGCCTTGAACGATTACAGACGCAGGCCACCACACATAAAATCTGGTTGCTGGTCGGGTCAATGCTGATGCGGACAGAAGATGGGAAAAACCTTGTCAATCGCAGCCATGTGATTGATCCAAACGGGGTAATTACCGCGATATACGACAAAATTCACATGTTTGACGCCAATGTTGCTGACGGGCAGATATATGAAGAATCAGCGCATTTTCAGGCTGGCGATCAACCGGTGCTGGCTACAGCAGATGATCTGAAGATCGGCATGACGATCTGTTATGATCTACGATTTCCGCATCTATATCGCCAACTGGCGCGTGACGGGGCTGATGTGCTAATGGTGCCAGCGGCTTTTACCCAGAATAGTGGCAAAGCGCATTGGCATATTCTGTTGCGCGCACGGGCCATTGAAACAGGGTGCTATGTGGTAGCCCCAGGTCAGATGGGAACGCATGCCGATGGCCGCGTCACTTATGGCCATAGCCTGATTGTGGCACCTTGGGGTGAAATCATTGCCGAAGCCCAGAATGATGAAGATGTCATTTACGCTGATATAGATAAAAGCCAGATTCAATCTGCGCGTAATGCGATACCTGCAATCACAACGCAACCTGCGCTAAAACCAACCCGTCATGTCTAATGAGGCTGTCATATCTGAGGCAAAATTGCCTAGGCGAGACCTTTATCGCCCATCAGCATATATTTCTGCGCACGATCAGCAATTAACTCTTTGCCACTCATGCCAGCCATAGATTTAAGCTGGTTTTCAAACGAGTCGCCCAATGCCGTGATCGCTGTCGCCTGATCACGATGTGCACCGCCAAGCGGTTCGGTCACAACATCATCAACAACGCCTAGCTGTTGCATATAATCTGATGTAATCCGCAAGGCCTCGGCCGCGTCCTTGGCATGTTCGCCACTACGCCACAAAATTGAGGCACATCCTTCAGGCGAAATCAGACAATAAATTGCATGTTCAAACATCACAACACGGTTACCTGCCGCCAGCGCAATGGCACCGCCAGAACCACCCTCGCCAATGATCGCCGCTACCATCGGCGTTGGCAGACGCATACAGGCACGGATCGATGTTGCAATCGCTTCGGCCTGACCACGTTCTTCGGCACCGCGTCCTGGATAGGCGCCAGCCGTGTCAATAAAGCTGAGAACAGGCAAACCAAAGCGGCCAGCAAGTTCCATAAGGCGGGTCGCTTTGCGATAACCTTCGGGGCGCACCATACCGAAATTGCATTTAATGCGCTCTTCGGTTGTGCTACCTTTTTCGGTACCCATGACCATAACAGACTGGCCGCGGAAACGCGCCATACCCGCGATCACCGCATGGTCTTCAGCATAGTTGCGATCACCCGCAAGCGGGGTAAAATCTTCGAATAGCTGATCGACAATGCCACGCACTTTCGGGCGTTCGGGATGCCGTGCGACCTGTACCTTTTCCCAAGCACCTAGCTTTTCATATGTTTGCTTGAGTTCGCGTTCAATACGGGTCTGTAATTTACCAATTTCGTCCGCAATATTAATATTGCCATCCGTCGTCATATGACGGAGTTCTTCAACCTTGCCTTCAAGGCTGGCAATGGGTTTTTCGAAATCAAGAAAATGTCGCATGCATAAATCCTAATAAGTACATTTTTATATTAACTATCTTGCGTCTTGGTGGCAAGGGGATGTGCACTTGCCACCAAACCGGCAAGGCGATCAGGGCGTGTCGCGGTATAAATTTGTGTTGTTGTAATATCAGCATGACCAAGAAGCGTTTGCAGACTGCGCAAATCAGCACCGCGATTGAGCATATGCGTTGCAAAGGAATGGCGCAGCACATGCGGACTGACACGGTCAGGATTGATTCCCGCAGCCCCTGCCAGTGATTTCAGCAACGCCGAAAATTGATGCCGTGTCATTGGCCCATCACCCATTGGGAACAGATAGTCGGACAAAAGCGCCGCCGCATTACGGTCACGTATCTCGATCCAATGGTGCACCGCAACCTTTGCCGCATTCCCCAATGGCACGACTCGTTCACGGCCGCCTTTGCCTGTCACCAACAGGCTTTCGGGATTACGCCGAAACTGGGCAACCTTTAGCGCGACAACTTCGCTGACGCGCAAACCCGTTGCATAGAAAATTTCCAGAATCGCCCGCGCCCGCGCCGCCACCCAATCAGGCGTGAGCGCATTTGCCGCTTTCAGCAAGGCGATCACTTCATCCTCGGTCAGACTTTTGGGTGCTGGTGACGGCACTGACGGACTATCAATCCAGCGCATCGGATTATCAACGCGGATATTATCTTCGACAAGCCAGCCCATAAATTGCCGTAGGGCACTGAGCCGTCTTGCAACCGAACGCGCCGACAAGGCACGCTTATGCCACGCATGAATGGCGTGTCGCAAATCCTCTACAGTTGCCATATATAATGTTTTATTCATCACCTGCATGATGACCGCAGCGTCATGTAAATCACGCCGATAGGCCGCCAGCGTATTGGCCGCCGATGCACGATCAGCTGATAAAGCCTGCAAAAACCCGTCGATATGGACACTATCTTCAGGATTGATTAGTGCGGTTTTACCCGACATGCCACCCCCACTTTTGATCCAGATTACGTTGATACAGACTTTGTATTACGGCCTATTCATCAGCCAGCATCATCATCTTGTGTATCTGCCGCAAATTGTGTCATCAGATGCGCCGTGGCGATTTCGCGCATCAGGCCCATAGCTGCCTTTTCCTGTCCAACATCGCGCAGATACTGAATCACAAGACCTGCATCAACCGGATCAATATTTGTAAAATCTGTTGATTGCAGTAGCCAGCTTGCCAGCAAAATGGTTTCGGCGACGCGCTTCTTTTCGGCAGCTTCGCCACAAGCACGCAACAAGACAGGCGACAGTTTTTCACGGCTATAGGCGACATGTGTACCGCTTTGCAACAGGTCAAACCAGGATATGTCTGGGGCATCAATTCCGGCTGCTTGCAAAAGCGGTTGCAGATGCCACGCATCAAGTGTCTGCAAAGTATCCGCTTCCCATTCATTACCCACATCCAGCGTTAGCAAAGTGCGGATATGATAAGCTATCGGGTTGTTGCTTTCCAGAATGGCTGGCATCGTCGTCGGATCAGCCAAAGCCAGAAGAATATCTATATCATCCAGAACCGCTTCATCAGGCAATGTCACGGTTGGAACAGCAACATCTATATTGTCAGCTGCATCATCATTATTCAGTCCAGATGATGTCAGAGTCGCATTATCGGTCATAGCCGCATCGACAAGCACTGGGGTCGTTGTTTGTGATTGCATCACTTCAAGCGCGTTGATTGCCAGTTCGGCATAAAGCGGCAACATCAAGCTACCATTCCCAACTGTGATCTCACGTTTCATCGCCGCGACGATCAGGCCAAAAACCGCATTGCTATCATCAACATCAAGCGCCCGCCACGCCATTGCCGACGTCAGCGCGCTAACTTCGCTATCAAGACGTGCCAGCGCTGATTGAGGATTATCTTTATTATCACCAGCGCTGCGCCATAATTTTCCTGCCTCGCGCGGTGATACAAGACCGCGTTGCAAACCGTCATAGGTCGAAACCATCCGCGCGTCATCGCTAAGATAGCGAAGCGACGTTATCGTTTGCGCCATTTGCGGTGGCATAATGGCAATGCCTTCAATCGGGATCGGGCGGTGCAAGGCTTCCATCAGAATAATATGAATTGTTTCCAGCGTTGTCGGATCAATATCCTCAAAAACCTTGCCGGTAAATAATTCATCAACCAGCCCCATAAAGGTCGGATCTCCCATGCCTGTCGCCGCCAGCACATCAGCGGCAAACCGCGCTGAGCTCATATTGCCTTGAACCGCATCACAGATCACTTTGGCCTGATGCCAGAACGGATCAAGCGTCATTTCAATTTGGGCGGTGACAGTGGCACAGGCGATATCATCACGCCTACTCATCAGATGATGTTCGACAAGCCAGCGTTTCCAACTAGCCCATTTTTCGGTATCGGGAAGCTGTTCAACCAGCACGGCCAAATCGTTCGAACGCCCAGCACGTGCCAGCCATGCCAGCCGTGCGCGCACCAGATCGGCGGCAATCATATTCGCCCCCATGGGCGGCACCGACTGCCGTGCCACAACATCATAAGCCAAAGCCGATATAGTCAAAGATTGATTGGCTACTGCCCCATTCTCCAGCAGAAACGCCGCATTCTTGGCAGGCGTCCCACGCCATATCAAACTATCGAGGGTGCTGTCCTGCGGGGCTGTATCGCTGACGCCAATCGCTGCCAGACCAACATCTGAAATCTTGCGCCGACCAAGCGTAGCGCTGCCATAGGCGGCACTGGTGGTAGCCAATGTCTGAATTTCGGCGTCTGGCTGTGCGTCATTCGCAGTTTTGACCGTAGCATCTTGCATAGCATTGCTATCTATTTGGCTATTGACTGGACTATTGGCGCTTTGGCTGTCTGCTTCAACATCCAATGAAGGCGTAAGCGAAGCATCCGCATCCACAGATTGCGCCTGTGACGCATCATAGATTATGGCCTCGCTTTGACTATCGCCTGCGACCGGTGACGCGGTGCCCAGCGTGATAAGGTCAAGCGGCTTAGTTGCGGCCGCACTAGAATTATCTTGCGCAAAGCTGGCCATTGGCGCCAAAGACGATAGTGACACCGTCAGGGCAAATAGCATCCCTGTGAAAATGGCAGACTGACTATTTTGGAAAATTTTCATTCGGAATTACCTTATTAACAACAACCGTAGGTGCCGGAATCTGCCAGCCTGACAGGGCAATCAATCCTGCTGACGCCAGCCCGATGAAGAAAATCAAAAAAATAGCAATACGTGTCATTTCATCTCCAACTCGTTAGGAAAGGCATTCTGCCTACAATCCTTCGCCCCAATATTGTTTAATCCAATATCTTTTAATAAGGTATGTATGGCCATATTATGTCGTTAATAGGGCAAATATTCTACCCTATTGTACTTTTGACCTGCATATGCACAAAAACTATGCCATTAAACGTCGAAGCTAGGGCATGCGCTTTTGGGATGCTGGCCTATTTCCCTCGACTATAAGTGGGCGTATAAGAAAGACTATGGAGCAAAAAGTGCAAAATTCGCATGAGATGGTAGGATCGCTGACGCAAAGCTATGGCGGCCCCCCAATAACGCGACCTATCGCACTGGTTGGGCTGATGGGATGCGGCAAATCAATGGTTGGACGCAATTTGGCTGCCATGTTCCAGATGCCATTTGCCGATAGTGATACCGCCATTGAACGCGCCGCTGGCGTGACAGTTGCTGATATTTTCGATCTCGCAGGTGAAGCCAAATTCCGTGAAATGGAATATCGCGAAATTGAAATATTGCTTGGTGGTGCCCCAGCGGTCATTGCGACTGGTGGTGGCGCCTTTTGCCAGCCCGACACAGCAGCATTGCTACGTGACAAGGCCTTAGTTGTCTGGTTGAAAGCCCAACCCGAAACATTACTGTCCCGGATCGGCAATGTTGATAGCCGCCCGCTTTTGCATAGCAAACATAGCCAGAAACAGAGTAATGAAACGCCCATTCAAATCCTGACTCGGCTAAACACTATCCGAACACCCTTTTACGAGCAGGCGCACCTGCATGTGAATACCGACGGCCTCAGCAAACGGCAAGCCGCGTCCAAAGTCATGAATGCCATTGCTGATTGTCTCGCTATCACAAATACGTCGAAAGGCGCATAGGTCACATATGAAAAATATTTCAAAGCTCACAGTTGGCCTTGGTGATCGCGCCTATGACATCGTCATTGGCCCTGATCTGCTGGCGCAGACAGGTGATGTTCTTGGTGCGATTGCTGCTGATCGGCATATTGTCATAATCAGCGACCAGCATGTCGCCGCCTTGCATCTTGATACATTACAGACAAGTTTGACCAAAACAGCGCGCAAGATAGACGCTTTGACAGTACCCGCTGGCGAAGCCAGTAAATCAATGCCTGTTCTGGCGCAGCTTCTTGACGATATTCTGGCGCTTGGCGTTGACCGGTCAGTTCTATTAATCGCTTTTGGCGGCGGCGTTATTGGTGATCTGGCAGGCTTTGCGGCGGCCAGCCTATTGCGCGGTGTTGATTTTGTGCAGATACCCACATCGCTGTTAGCGCAGGTCGATAGCTCGGTTGGAGGCAAGACTGGCGTTAACGCGGCCAAAGGGAAAAATCTGATTGGCGCCTTTTATCAGCCTAAAGCCGTACTTGCCGATACCGCGCTTCTGGCCAGCCTACCACCACGCGAATTACGCGCTGGGTTCGCCGAAGTTATCAAATATGGATTGCTTGGTGATCGTGACTTTTTTGAATGGCTGGAAGCAAACGGTAAAAACGTGCTGGCACTTGACGATGCGGCGATCGCGCATGCCGTGTTTACATCCTGTGCTGCCAAAGCGCGCATTGTCGAGGCTGATGAACGCGAGGCTGGTCAACGCGCCTTGTTGAATCTGGGTCATACCTTTGCGCACGCCTTTGAAGCTGAAGCGCATTATGATGGCCGATTATTGCATGGCGAAGCTGTTGCGGCTGGTATGGGGCTTGCTTTTGATCTGTCAGTTGCGCTTAATATTTGTAATGGACAGGATGCGCGCCGATGCAAAGCCCAACTGGAGGCAAGTGGATTACCCAGCGGATTATCAAATCTGCCTGCCGGACAGGCATCAGCAGAAACTCTGCTTCGTCATATGAAGCATGATAAAAAAGTCAAAGACGGCACCATGCATTTTGTTCTTGTTAGATCGATTGGCGATGCTTTTGTTAGTGGTGATGTACCACCCGAAACCGTTCTAGCCTTATTGGAGTAGGCCAACTGTGATGAGCGATAGTTTATGGACTATCTCAGCCTTGATTGTAATTCTGATTTTGGCATCAGCGTTCTTTTCCAGCGCCGAAACCGCCTTGACGGCGGCCTCGGATGCGCGGATGCGGCAACTGGCGACCAAAGGCAATAAAAATGCAAAAATTGTCGAAACGTTGCGCGCAGATCGTGAAGGTCTGATCGGGGCAATCCTGATTGGTAATAACGCGGTCAATGTGCTGGCATCGGCAATTGCCACTTCGCTTTTTATCACTCTTTATGGCGAAGCTGGTCTGTTATGGGCGACCATCACCATGACCGTGCTTCTGGTGGTGTTTGCCGAAGTCATGCCCAAGACCTATGCCTTGACCTATGCTGACCGCTATGCCCTGACAATTGCACCTGTGATCCGCATAGTGGTGCTGGTACTCAGCCCTCTATCGCTTGCTATCCGCTGGCTGGCATCAATAACGATTCGTGCCAGATCGGATGATGACACTGACCGTGAAGAAGAACTCAGGGGTCTGATCGAACTACATGGCGCTGATGGTGACGAGGATGATCGCGAAACACAGGCTATGCTGTCTTCGATCCTCGATCTGAACGAACTAACTGTCGAACAAATCATGACGCACCGTGGCAGTGTCAACATGATCAACGCCGATGATGATCTTGACGATATTTTGCGCCGTGTGCTGGAATCCCCGCATACACGCCATCCTGTTTTTTCGGGAACATCAGACAATATTACTGGGGTTCTGCATGTAAAGGATCTGCTACGATCAATCGGCCATATTGGCGAAAAAACAAACGGTAATGGTAATGGTAACAAATTTGTCCAGGACATTGCCAGCCCGGCCTATTTTATTCCTGAAACAACCTTGCTGTTTGACCAGCTTCAGTCTTTCCGAAGCCGGCGCGAACATTTTGCCGTTGTGGTAGATGAATATGGCGATTTTCGCGGTATCGTCACGCTGGAAGATATTCTAGAAGAAATCGTCGGCGATATTGATGACGAGCATGATATTGACCTGCCTGGCCTGACCGCACAGGCTGACGGTTCTTGGCTGGTTGATGGCAGCGTGACGATCCGCGATCTGAACCGCGCGCTTGGCTGGCAACTGCCTGATGAGGATGCTTCAACATTGGCGGGGCTAGTGCTGTTTGAAAGCCGGACGATTCCAATGCCTGGGCAGGAATTCCGGTTTCACAATATCCGCTTTCGCGTGGTCAAACGTGATGGTAACCGGATCACCAGTTTGCGGTTATGGTCACATTAGAAAGGTATAGGTTAAGGGCATGACATCAATTTATGACAGCAACCGCGCCTCTGCTCTTAGTGCCCCTGTCGCACGCGAAAAGCTGCATCAGCGCAACATCACCGTTAATGGCTTTTTGCGCGCTGACGGGCTTTATGACATCGAAGCCGAACTGACTGATCACAAAACCTACTCTTTCCCCAGCGATTTTCGCGGTATGGTGACACCTGAACAGCCGGTACATCACATGCATGTGCGCATCACGATCGATAATGATTTGATTATACAATCAGCCGAAGCCGTGACGCTGGCAGGCCCTTATGAAATATGTCCGACGGCGAATGATGTTTTTGCTGACCTAGCTGGTTTACAGATCGGTCCGGGATGGCGGCGCCGGATGATGACCACAATCGGTGGCCGACATGGGTGTACACATATCACCGAATTGATGGGGCCAGTGGCAACGATCGCCTATCAGACCCGCTATGGCGAAGAAGCGCGTCAACGTCGTGAAACAGGCCAGCTTAGCGACAAGGATAATCAACGCGCCAACGCCGCTTTACGTAATAGTTGCGTTGGCTATGCCGATGATGTGGCGCCATGACTTCAGGCTGGCTTACTGGCAGATAAATGCATTTCCAGCGCATGAATACCGTTCGCCAGCTCGTCAGCAAGCAAGCTGTTAACCATTCGATGCTGTTGAACACGGTTTTTGCCTGCAAATTGCGGTGATGATATAGTTACCTTGAAATGTGTTTCACCGCCTTCGCGCCAGCCACCATGGCCTGCATGTTCATGACTGACGTCTAAAACTTCGATAAAATCAGCTTGCAAAGCCATTTTCAATTTTGCGGCTATGGTATCGGCTTTGGTCATGTGCTATCTCCAATGCGGGGGATGTCTTGATTGGTTGTTTTGTTGGTTTATACTGGATTCTATTATGACGCGTTCCTCTATACCAGATATCAATCTACCTGACGATGATAACCCCGCGCATACACGACAATGCGCGGCAGATGGCTGTATTCAAGAAGGCATTCATCGGGCGCCAAAATCGCGTAACGCTTTGCGTGATTATATCTGGTTCTGTCTGGATCATGTACGTGCCTATAACCGCGCCTGGAATTATTATGAAGGCTTGCAAGGTGCCGCGCTTGAAGCTGAAATACGCCGTGCAACAACATGGGAACGGCCAAGCTGGAAATTTGCCACCGGTCAGCCATCAGACAAGGTGTTTGACGATGTGATGGGGCTGTTTGATTTTGAAAACCGCGACAGCACCAAACCCACGCGCCAGCTAAGCAAAGAGGAAAAACAGGCATGGCGCGTGATGCAATTAGACCCTGTTGATGATATTGAAATCGTAAAGCGTCAGTACAAGCAATTAGCCAAGCAAAACCACCCAGATAAAAATAGGGGTGACGCGGATGCCGAAGAACGGCTAAAAGATATTAATCTGGCCTATGCGCTTATTTGTAAATCTATCGAAAGTGGCGGCAAAAACACCGCACAGTAAAGACCCCATTATTTTGCCCAGGAGTGAACCTCACCATGTCAAATGAGTCAAAAATCGTGTCTGCGTCAGCGCATCCAATAGCCGCACCAGATATCACCGTGAATGCGCGTGATGTGTTTGGCATTGATGTTGATATGCAGGTCCCTGCATTCAGCGTGGGGTCAGATTATGTGCCAGTCAAAGACGCGACATATCAGTTTGATACGGATACAACATTGGCCATTCTGGCTGGTTTCGGTTTTAACCGCCGGGTCATGATCCAAGGCTATCATGGCACAGGTAAATCAACCCATATCGAACAGGTTGCAGCACGCCTGAACTGGCCTTGTATCCGGATCAATCTAGACAGCCATATCAGCCGAATCGACCTGATTGGTAAGGACGCGATTGTGCTTCGTGATGGCAAACAGGTCACCGAATTCCGTGAAGGTATTTTGCCTTGGGCATTACAAAACCCTGTGGCATTAGTGTTTGACGAGTATGATGCTGGCCGTGCCGACGTCATGTTCGTGATTCAGCGTGTTCTGGAAGTTGATGGCAAACTAACCTTGCTGGATAGCAATAAGGTTATTCATCCAAATCCGAATTTCCGTTTGTTCGCTACTGCCAACACCGTTGGGCTTGGTGATACAACAGGTCTGTATCATGGCACCCAGCAAATCAATCAGGGGCAGATGGATCGTTGGTCAATCGTCTCGACATTGAACTATCTGCCGCATGATGATGAAGTTGGCATCGTCAAAGCCAAATTACCCGAATATGCCGATGCCAAAGGCACTGAAACACTGGCCAAGATGGTGCGCATGGCCGATCTGACCCGCAAGGGCTTTATGTCAGGTGATCTGTCCACCGTGATGTCGCCACGTACCGTCATCACATGGGCCGAAAATACAAGTATTTTTGGTGATATGACACTAGCATTCCGCCTGAGCTTTCTGAATAAATGTGACGAGATTGAACGCCCTACCGTGGCCGAATATTACCAGCGTTGCTTTGGCATTGATCTACCCGAAGCACCTGTTCGTCAAGCCAATGCAAGCTAGTTATTTCACCTGTTCCTTATCGATCAAATAGTCAGGATGTATCATGTCGAATCATGATTCCAAATTTGACAAGGAATCACAATTCCTGAAATCGAATGCAGCGGCACTTCGGGCGGTGGCAGGTGTCAAGGAATGTCAGGTTACCTACGCAGGCACTGATACGCATGTTGGCAAGGATGATGTACGCCTACCTGCCTTGCCACCAACCGCAACCGCCGCGCAGAAAGCAAGCCTGCGAGGTGCCGCCGATGGTGCGGCTTTGTGGCTTGCCCATCATGATCCGAAAACACATAAGAAACATTGCCCAAACCCCGATGGTGCGCGTGCCATTTTCGAGTCTGCTGAACGCGCCCGTGTCGAGGCGATTGGTGCGAATGATCTTGCCGGCGTTGGTGCCAATCTGACTGCTGCCTTAAATCAGCGCTATGAAAATCGCCAGATCGAAGCCCCGGGTAGTGCTGATGAGGCGGGCATTGCCGAAGTCGTAAGGCTGTTACTGCGCGAAGAGCTGACTGGGGCCCCGCCGCCGCAGAATCTATCGATGGTGATGGATTTATGGCGACCTTGGGTTAAGTCGCGTACTGGTGATCTGCTCGATCAACTAGAAGCCACTATTGACGATCAAACCGCGTTTGCCGAAATCTCACGCCGCTTGATAGGGGCTTTGGAAACCGACCTTGGCGATGCTTCGTCAAATCCGGATGATGACGCCGACGAAGGCAGTGATGAAGATGATAGTGGCGACAGCCAAAGCGATCAGGATGGCGAACAGTCCGCTGTTGGCGAAGATCAGTCCGAAGGCGAAGATAGCCAGTCGATGGATGATGCAGGTGATTCTGGCTCGTCGCAAGAAGGCGAAATGGGCGAAGCCGATGGATCCGAAGAAGGCATGTCGGACGGCGAGTCACCCAATGCGGATATGACAGGTCATAATGCAGATCGAGGCAAGGCCGATGATGCTTACCGCACATTCGAAACCAAATTTGACGAGATTGTCTCAGCCGCCGATCTGTGCGATGCGGAAGAGCTTGATCGTCTGCGTACAATGCTTGACCGGCATATGGAAAATGTGACGTCGGTGGTTGGCAAGCTGGCCAACCGACTGCAACGGAAATTGATGGCGCATCAAAACCGGTCATGGGATTTTGATCTTGAAGAAGGCATTCTGGATGCGGCAAAACTGCACCGCGTTGTAACCCAGCCATTGAGCGCGCTATCCTATAAACAGGAACAGGACACCAAATTCCGCGATACGGTTGTGACCTTGCTTCTGGATAATTCCGGATCGATGCGCGGGCGTCCAATCACCATTGCCGCCGTTACAGCCGATATTCTGGCACGCACACTCGAACGATGCGGCGTCAAGGTTGAAATTCTGGGCTTTACCACACGCGCATGGAAAGGTGGCCAATGTCGTGAATTATGGCAGCAGGCTGGCAAACCAGCCGCACCAGGACGCCTGAATGATCTGCGCCATATCATTTACAAGCCAGCCGATGTGCCATGGCGGCGGGCACGCAAATCACTGGGTTTGATGTTGCGTGAAGGCATTCTGAAAGAAAATATCGATGGCGAGGCGCTATTATGGGCGCATGAGCGTTTGCTTGCGCGCACCGAAGATCGCCGTATCATGCTGGTCATTTCTGATGGCGCGCCTGTTGATGATTCGACCTTGTCGGTCAATAGCGGTAGCTATCTGGAACGACATCTGCGTGAAGTGATTGCCTATATCGAAGGACGCTCGCCTATCGAATTGCTAGCTATCGGTATTGGACATGACGTCACCCGCTATTACCGTCGCGCGGTCACCATAACCGATGTCGATCAGCTAGGTGGTGCTGTTGTCGGTCAGCTTACTGACCTATTTGACGAAGACACCGCACGGCGCGGCAAAAAGGTTGCCTAAACAGCTTTATGTGCCATCAAAACAAAACCCCGCCAAAAGCGGGGTTTTTAAATTCATAACTATATTTGGATTTATGACTTGGCTTGTGCCGCCATCATTTCGCGTTTCAACAAGCGTGCTTCATCGGCAAGTTCCGAATTACGTGCCTGCATCAAAAACGCATCAATACCACCATGCTTTTCAACAGTGCGGATAGCGCTTGTCGAGATACGCAGACTGATCTTGCGATCCAGAATTTCGCTTTGCATGCTTGCCTGCTGAAGGTTCGGAAGGAATCGGCGGCGCGTGCGGTTGTTTGCGTGACTGACATTGTTACCAGCCATGACAGTTTTACCAGTGATTTGACAGCGTTTAGCCATGATAAGCCTCGGTATTTTTCAAAAGGGTCAAACCGACGTCAATAATCACGTCGAAGTGATGCGTGGGTATAGGCTAGCTATGCTCTAACGTCAAGTATCAAAACAAATCAGTACAGTTCCCCACATCGCATTTTAATTGGTGCGCTTAGCTTTTTGTTAATTCTTTTGGCTTAATATTAATCAAAGGAATAATTCAAAAAAGCAATTTGGTGAGACAAAATGATACAGAAACGACAAAAACGGAATGTCCGACTAGCCCATCTACGCACCACCATCGTTCTGGAACCATATATCTGGGAATGTATTTCGGATATTATGCAACGCGAATCGATTGATCTGGACTGGTTTTGCCAGGAAATTGACAAGCGTCGTCAATTTTCCAGCCTTGCCTCATCAATGCGCATCGTCACACTGTTCTATTTCAGGCTTTTGGCGCACTCATATGAAAACAGTATGAAAAAACAAAAGGCTGGCACCCCCATTCTATCCGCGCCAACGACAGCAAGAAACCCCGTTGATCATTTGAAAAGCGATAATCTCAGATCAGCCTTTAATCGGTTTGCGCGCAACGAAAAGCGTGTGTAATCGCAGCCTGTGCATCAGGTATTGTGCCACGCACTGCCGCAACAGTGCGGACACCATCTTTTTGTAAAAGCGCGGCAAGTTCATGTAAAATACGGCTGGCAATCAACGGCCCGTCTAATGCCAGTCCTGAATAAAGTTGAACAAGATCAGCACCAACCAGAATTTTGGCATAGGCCTGCCATCCATGTGCAACACCGCCAACACCAATAATAGCTATCCGGCCTTTGCCTAGCTGTGCGATTCGCGCCAGAACATCTGTCGCCATATTAAATAACGGCTGTCCAGAAAGCCCGCCATTTTGCATTGCATGTCGGTCACGCAAACTATCAGGGCGGCTAATTGTGGTATTGGTGGCAATGATACCATCAACCCCAGCCGAAACGCAGTGATCGACAATCAATTCCAGATCAGCCTGTTCAAGATCGGGAGCTATTTTGAGAAAAATCGGACGCGCGACACCAGCTTCCTGCATGCCTGTTCGCGCTGCCTCTAGCAAAGATGCCAGATGTTCCGATGTTTGCAGATCACGCAAGCCCGGCGTATTTGGCGAAGAAATGTTCAAAGTCACATAATCGGCAAAACAGGCAAGACGGGCGACCGCAACACGATAATCCTCGGTTGGGTTTGCGCTGGTCTTATTTGCCCCGACATTAACACCCAGAATCCCTGCATAGTCGCGAACCCGCGCCAGATTCGCCGCCGCCACTTCCATACCAAGGCTGTTAAACCCATAACGGTTAATGACCGCCGCATCCTGTAGTAGCCTGAACACACGCGGTTTAGGATTCCCCGGTTGGGCAAGCGGGGTGATTGTGCCAACCTCTACATGGCCAAAACCTAGCCCCATCGCACCTTTGTAACAGGCCGCATTTTTATCAAACCCAGCCGCAACGCCTAATGGGTTAGCAAAATCAAGGCCAGCAAGCGACACTGGCAAGGATGGTACATCCGGACGCGGGCCAATATTGGCTTGCAACGTTCGGACTGCCGCAATATGCGCAGCCTCAGGTGGCAATAGACGGGCGGCAGATGCAGCAAGACGCCAGATCAATGAGCATCCTCCACTGATCTTTGATCTGCTGCTTTATCAGCTAATTTTCCCGCCAGTGCATCATCAATAAGTTGTAGTGACTTATCGCGGCCATAAAGGGCAAAAAATGATCCCATACGTGGGCCTTCGGACTGCCCAAGCAAAACTTCATATAGGCAAATAAACCAGCTTCGCAGATTTTCATATTCAGCCTGTTTGCCGGTGGCATAGACCGCTGACTGTATATCCTCGGCAGGCGCATCGGCAGGCAGTGCGCGAATCGCATCAGCAAGCATTTGTATCTGTCCGCTTTCGGCGTCGCTCGCCAGACGATAGGTTTTTGTTGGCCGCACCAAATCCTGATAGTAATTCACCGCATAGCCGATCATCCGATCAAGTGCTGGATGTGTTTCAGCACTAACCCCATCGGCATAATCACTGACATAAGCCCACACCACCGAAGATTCTTCGGCATGGCATACCGCTGCCAGATTCAACAGCAAGGTAAAGGTCACAGGCAAACTGGCCGCCTCGGGAACACCACTATGGATATGCCAGACTGGGTTTTCGACCTGCGCATCAACTGCCTGTTCGGTGATCTTGCCAAGATGTTGGTAATATTCATCAACCGTCTTTGGGATCACATCAAAATGCAGGCGTTTCGCACGTTTTGGCTGGGCATACATGAATAATGACAGAGCTTCGGGACTGCCATAACGTAGCCATTCATCAATCGACAGGCCATTGCCTTTCGACTTTGAAATCTTTTCGCCATTCGCATCAAGAAATAATTCATATGTCAGGCCGGCAGGCGGCGTCGCGCCAAGTGCGCGCACAATTTTGGATGATTGCGTGACCGAATCTGTCAGATCCTTGCCATTCATTTCATAATCGACGCCAAGCGCATACCAACGCATCGCCCAGTCGCATTTCCACTGTAATTTGCAATGGCCTCCTGTCACCAGACTTGTCTGTTCTGCGCCTGTTTCGGGATGCAGATAGGTGATGCTGTCAGTGGCAATATCCTTTGCAATCACCTT
>Ga0233432_10000507_pt1 | contig 37352 bp, 22 predicted proteins | sample SI_122_August201_6_FD_179870 | JGI IMG/M metagenome (GOLD analysis project Ga0233432, IMG submission 179870) | Seawater microbial communities from Saanich Inlet, British Columbia, Canada - SI_122_August2016_10_MG | ecosystem: Environmental > Aquatic > Marine > Inlet | place: Canada: British... | reverse complement strand
TCACTCCGCTTACCTCATGTTCTTCGAATCGAATGTTTTTAAGGGACGCTCCTTTGCGGGAGTTTTGTGTTCCGTTTTGCTAACCGTTGTCGCTTTTGCTCAACAACCGCCCGAGGTTGAGCTGAGCGACGCCGACCTTATTCGTCAGTATCGCGAACGCTGCGACTATGTGATCGACCAGACGGTGGCTGCTACCGATCCGAATGATCTTTCGCGCGGCAGCAGTTTCACGATCGCGGCGAATTTGCGACGCGGTGCCAACTTGGATTGGGCAAGGCAGCGCTTGCGTCTTTCGAATGATCCGCCATCGGGAGCGATGTTCTGGATGCACCCGATGGTTTTGTTGATGGAAAATGGTCGCGGCGTATTGAATGACGAAGATTGGGCATTCATTCGCGAATTGTGGCGGACGTATTTCCCCTATCGCGGCGACACGGAGAATCACTGGATAATGTATTACGTGAGCTTGTATCTGGCGGCGGAAATGTTTCCCGATGCTGGAGCGGAGGCCTGGTACAATGGCAAGACTTCTGTCGAAATCATGGCGGATGCCAAGGAGTATATTTTGGATTGGATGCGGATCACGACCTCCTATGGTCAGGGCGAGTATGACTCTCCCAACTACATCGAGGAATACACGCGGCCGATGGCCTTGCTGGTCGGTTGGGCTCAGGATTCCGAGTTGCGCCAGAAGGGTAATATGATGATGGATTATATCCTGCTCGATTACGCAGTCGAGAATTTGAATGGCCTCTATGGCGGAGCCCATAGTCGGGTTTATCCGCGCCATCTTTTACAGCCATCTTTGACTGCAGGGGCTGCTCATGGATGGCTTTTATTCAATCAGGGAGAATACCTGTCGAATGGCGGAAACATAATGATTGCACTGAGTGGATACACCCCGCCGCCGATTCTCTTTCGCATCGCTACCGATCGTGACAAGGCCTATGTCCATCGCGAATTGAAAAGAACTCGCTGGCGCTTTCGTCACGCTAGTTCAGAAGCGTATGAAATCGACGGAAAAAGCACGATCCCAGTTTACAAATACAGTTATGTTCACCCGGACTACATTTTAGGTTCCTCTCAAGGAGGCTTACTTCAGCCGATTCAGCAGCAGACTTGGAGTCTGGTATGGCGCGAGGAAAATGCGAAAGGCAAATCGAATACGATGTTTGGAATCCAGCCATTTTCTTCGCCTATCGAAGGTACAATGTACTTTCCGTCTGATTGGGATACGGTTACGGATCTCATTGCTCGATCCAAAGTGGATTACGATTCCGAGGATAAACTGGAAGGCGGTTCGCTTTACGAACAGGTATTTCAGCATGAATCGACTTTGGTTGCACTTTACGATATCCCGGAGGGTACTCGGTTTCCTTTAATCAATACACTGTTTAGCCGCGACGTTAATCGCCGAGTCGAGGATGATTCCGGTTGGATATTCGGGCAGGGCGGTCCGGTTTACATAGCTTATCGACCCTTTGCTGCGGGCGATTGGAAACCGGTGGATTGGACGGGTTTATTGAAAGGCGGGGCAGGGGCTTGGTTTAGTACGGGGTTTGCGGAGTTGTCGGAAGGTAGCGAGTGTTTCGTTAGTACGTCATTGAAAAACGGTTACATCGTGCAGATCGCTCCAGTTAGCGAATACGAGACCTATGCGGATTTCCAAGATGCGATACGAGCGTTGTCGGTCGAATTCGATTTGGAGCCTACTCCTAGCGTTCGATACACCAACTTGGATGGAGTCGAACTGACCGCCCGTTATGGAGAAACGCCAACGATTGACGGAAAGCTCGTCGATTACGCGGAGTGGAAACTCTTTGATGGTCCCTTTGCTCAAGCCGAGCGCGAGAGTCAGACGCTCGAAATGATCCACGGACAAGAACGGTACTTCTTGGATTTCAAGAATAACCGTGTTGAAACCTCTGTATTGTCAGAATGATGAAACGAACGATATTCACTCTCATTTCTTTTCTCGCGGTAGCGAGCGCTTCAGTCGCGGCGGACTCGGCTATTAAGTCGAAGCTGTTTACCGCTTTTGCAATGACCAAAGCGCAGCAGGCGAGTTCCTTGCCGACGGATTCCGGTATTTTTCTGCAAGGACCTGGTGACGGAGCGTGGGACCGGATTGGGCCGGTTATTCAAGCGATGAATAGCGTGGCGTCGGACCCATCGGATCCTTCGAAGATCTTTATCGCTTGCGGCAACGGAATCGTGCGTTCTCTGGACAATGGCGCTTCTTGGCGAATGGTCACTGGTTGGCGGGAAAGCGATTTTACGAAAATCTCTATTGATCCGAGAAATGGTGACAACATTTACGCTGCTTCGGTTTGGGGCGTCAGTCTCAGTCGCGACGGCGGTGAGAGCTGGCAGGCTGCCAACAAAGGGTTGGCTGAACAGTATTGTCGCTGTGTTATCGTCGACGAGCGTAATTCCAAACGCGTGCTACTTGGCACTGATGACGGAGTTTACGAGAGTCGCAATCGGGCGGAGTCCTGGACCGCTGTTCGGAATTCGCCAAAATCGAACATCTTGAGGATGGCTCGGAGTGGAGCCGATTTAGATTTGTGGATTGCCGGGACCGAGGGGGAAGGCGTTTTTCTTTCGAAGAACGATGGCAAAACCTGGGAATCCGCTTCAAGTGAGCTGGAGGGAACTAATGTCTATGCAGTTGCGTTGAATCCAAAGACGGCTTCGAAAATGGCTGCTGGCGGTTGGGTTGCGGGCGTTTGGATGTCGGATGATCGGGGCAAAACCTGGAAAGATCGGAGTGCAGGTCTCCCGTCTAAGAATGTGACGGCGATGACTTACGATCCGGTTCACACGGATCGTATCTGGGTTTCGACCTTCGAGGAAGGAACCGTTTTTTCGGATGACAATGGAGAGACGTGGAAAGATGGAAACCTCGATGGGGCCTACGTGTTGGATATGGATGTTATTCCGGTTGTCGATTGAGCTTGATGAATTGGAGATTAAAATTGCTAGGTTTTTCTTTGGTGTTTCTCCTTGCCTTTGGGTGCACTGAGAATTCGGATACAAGTATGTATCCGACTTCCGATCAACGTAGGCAGGTGAACGCTCTTTTGATTAGCGGCACAACCAATCCAGGCCAAACGGCCTTGGAACATGCTCGGGAATCCATTGCGGAGACTTTTGGAGATGCGAAGAATGTTCTGCTCATTAATTTCGCTAGTTTGCCCGAAAAGCGCGATGCCTACTTGGTTCGTATGAAAGGGTTGTTCGCTGAAATCGGACCAGGGTATGAAATGCAATCTTTGCATGATTTCGAAGTGAGTCAGTGCGTAGAAGCCGTTGAGAATGCGGATGCATTTTACGTTAGCGGCGGAAATACGTTTTTACTTTTGCGGGAACTATACGATCGCGATGTCGTCGAATTGATCCGCAAACGTGTTCTCGATGGAACGCCTTATATTGGCTCGAGTGCAGGTTCGAATATCGGTGGTCAAGTGATTGGAACGACTAACGATTTTCCATTGGTGGATGTTCCGACGCGTCGTTCATTAGGGATTCTTCCAGCGGTATACAATCCGCATCACCCTGATCCTGCTTTAGACGAAGTTCAATTCGAAGCGCGACAATGGAAAATTGGCGAATACACGAGCTATCATAAAGACCAAGCGGTTATCGGAGTGACGAATCCAGGAATGCTTCGGATTCGTGGCGACGAAATTTCCCTGGTTGGAATTGGAGCAACAGCTTTCGTGCACAGTCAAGGTAGCAAGCAGGTCATCATTTCGACGCAAGTGGGTGAGGTTTCGAAGGCTTTGGAGTCCGACTAGGCATCGCCCTATAAATATGGTTAATACTCATCGAAGAATTGAACGACCGGCTGAAAACCAAAGCTTCGATTTTATTAAACCACTGAGGGCACTGAATTACACTGATGACTAGGCTTTTTAAAATGATATTAGTGTAAATCAGTGTCCTCAGTGGTTTTTACCTTTCCAAAGTTTTCTTCAACGTTCTGGATGCATGAAACTTCTAAGATGGTGGACTAGGAATCTGTTCAGTTTCTACGCGAGTTCCTTACGTAGCTACGAGGTTATGTCGCTGAGCTTTCGAAGGGGTAGCGAAACTGTATTATGGAGGTTGAACGCATCCTTGGGTGTGTATTCACTATTTCCCTATAGTTTGAATTGATCGTTCTGGCGGGCTATGTTGAATCCGGCTTCGGTAGTTTGCTTGGTGGCGTCGCTATTGGGATTGTGAACGGGGTTTGTGTGATTGAAATGGATGAAGTGTATTTTCGCTCGTTCAGATTGGGGTGCTGATTCAAAGCGATCCATCGTTTCTACAATGTATGGATGTGGGATCTGGTCCATTGGGCGATTGGGTAATTCACCATCGCCGAAAAACGTTCCATCAACGTAGGCTCGATCAACGGATTTTACGATCGTTTCGACATTTTCGTTCCAGCGGTTCCATTTATCGATGTCTGGCAGGAAGAGGATCGAGCGGTTGGGGCCATCGACGCGAAAGGCTACGGTTTCGGAAAATTCGTCCCGATGCGGAACCTGTATCGGAGTTACCGTGATTCGTTCGTTGAGTTTTACGGGTTTTCGATTTTCAAGTATACGCAATTCGATGTTCTTATAGTCAACCAATTGACTCCAGGGACCCGAGGTTCGGAGGAATTCAGCCATTCGCGGCATGACGTGCACCGGCGTTTCTTTGGCGCCCATAACCTCGTGTCCAAGATGTATGAGGCCAGTGTAGTGCCCGATGTGGGCATGGGTTAGAAAGATCCCACTGAGTCCATTGATACCTTTTTTCGAGTTGTTAGAATCGAGTTGATTTAGGAGTTTGAGTTGATCTTTGAAGTCTGGGGTGCATTCGAGTAGCCATCGCTCATGACTAATGGGGTCGACTATTGCCAAGCACGTTGCGTGTTGGCGAAGCGATGGGTTCTTCCAAACCTCTCGGCAGCAATCCAGAGCGCATCCAGCTTGCGGATACCCTGCGTCTTGAGCGATACCAAGAACGGCGACGAAGGGTTCGGAACTTTTGGAGAGGGCAGACGAAGCGTTTGAGCTCGGGTCTGTATCTGCGCAACCAAGCATCAGCGTGGCGATAGCGAGAATGGCTATAGGAATGTATTTGTGGGGCAGTGGTGTCTTTTCGATTGAGTACCTTATTGTAATTTGGAGGCGGTTGACAAGTCTACGGTTATGAAAGTGATGGTTGGTCTCTTGCGAGATTGCGCGTAGAGTTTGACTGATTCGATATAATGAAAGTGACATTTGCACGTTTTGCGCTACATTATTCGTTTAGATGCATTGGTTACGCTTGCAGATTGTCATTTCGGTTGGTTTATCCTGTGTAGGAGGTGTTTCGTTTTGGGCTCAGAGTGCCGGCGAGATCAATGGGGATCCTGTTGTGTATATGTTCATCGGAGGAGAGTTGATCGTGGCTCAGGGCAAAGGGTATTTCCCGGTTTCGACTATGAGCAAGAGGCACATTTTCGTGGATCAAGGGACCGGTACAAAGAAAGTCAGCAAAAATTCTTCAATGCTACTGAAACTGCAGTCTACTGTGTCGAGTTCGTTGGTAGAGATAAGTAACCTTGATATGGCGTATAGCTCGACTCTTCCTTCACGTATAGAAGCTCAAGCGATCTCTGATATGCTGCGACATCAAATGGGAACTGAACAGGAAATCGCCATTTTGGAAAAATTGAGGATTGGTGGTGGGCGTACTCGGTTGAATTACGATGTGATCGAGGAAATGAAACGAGAGACTCAGGAATACCAAGAAGGTTTGCGCGATCATTCGAAATTGGCGTCTGACGACGCTGAAGATAAATTCGATACGCTTCATTTACAATTCGATCTCTTGCCGGAGGAAGATTATAATGACGCGTATATTGCGGTCGCAGTGAGTTTCGAACTGTCGCGTCAAAGCGGTTCAAAATCAGGATCACAGGTCGTTGCTGAATATATTGGAAAGCTCCAAGCTGGTCGTGTTGAGACTGTGAAATTCAGGAGAAGCTTGAAAACGTTTTTCGAGAGGGGGTCAAAATGCGAAATCTTTTTGTTTCACGGAGAAGGAGAGCAGATAGCGACCAATCTATCCCGACGATTGCAGCCTCTCGATTCTGAGCAGTACCAAGTACTGTTAGAAAAGATTGGCGGTTCGTAGAGTGTGTCGCCGTAGAGGTGTACCGCGTATGGAAATGAAAAATCCATGTTATGCTGCTTGGTGCGAGAGCCAGCCCCAAGTGATTTGTATGTGGGCGGAATTATTGAACAGGTTCTTCAATCGAATCCGTTTTCAATTCGGGGGTCATTGTCCAACCTGTGTATCCATAGATTACGGATAGAATGGGGCTGATGAGGTTGAGGAATGCAAATGGGAGATAGACGAAGGGGTCGACCATCAGGGCGCCGAGAACCCATGCTCCGCAGGTGTTCCAGGGGATGAGAGGCGAGGTAAGCGTACCTGCGTCTTCTAGGCAACGAGAGAGATTTTTGGGGGCGAGCTTGGCTTTTTTGAAAGCGCTTTTGTACATGCGGCCTGGCATTATTATCGAAAGGTATTGATCGGGCACTATGATGTTCATTCCTATGCAGGTCGCTACCGTTGAGGCGACAATGCGACCAGTCTTGTGGGTGGTATTCAATAGCGATTGCACGATACTCTTGAGCATTCCCGTGCCTTCCATAAGGCCCCCGAAACTCATTGAGCAAAGCACGAGAGAAATCGTGTACTCCATACTGGACATGCCGCCACGAGAGAGGAGCTGGTCTGTTTGAGCGTTTCCGGTTTCGCTTACGTATCCATATTGCATCGCAGTGAGCATCTCTCCTATGGTTATTTCTTGTATCCACATTCCAAAGATTCCTCCGAAGAGGGCCCCTGCTAGGATCGCTGGGAGTGCGGGAATTTTGAAAGCTATTAGGACAAGAATGGAAATCGGTGCGAGCAGCAGCAGGGGAGTTAGATTGAATTGTTCGTGAAGCGATGCGCTGAGGGCGTGAACTTTTTCGATGTCGGTTCCATTTGCGTTGTAGTAAAGTCCGAGCACGAGATAGAGGGTGAGTGCTATGAGCATACTCGGGAGGGTTGTGTAGAGCATGTGTTTTATATGCTCGAAGAGTTCGGAGCCCGCGACAGCCGGGGCGAGGTTGGTAGTCTCTGATAGCGGAGAGAGCTTGTCGCCGAAATATGAACCCGAAACGATTGCCCCGGCTACCATGGGCAGTGAAATATCAAGTCCTTGCGCGGCCCCAATGAGCGCGACACCGACAGTTGCGATTGTCGACCAAGAGCTTCCGGTTGCGAGGGATACCACTGAGCAAATTAGGCAGGATGCGACAAGGAAGTAAGTCGGCGAAAGCAATTTGAGCCCGTAGTCGATCATCAAGGGTACGATGCCGCTGGCGACCCAAACGCCGATAAGGATTCCGATCGCCAAGAGTATTAGAATGGATGGCAGGGCGATACTGATACTTTTGACGATCGAATCTAAGAGATGTTTCCAGGTGTAACCGAGGTAAAGAGCTATTAATCCCGCCGCGGAGCATGCGAGTATGATCGGGATATGAGGCGACGCATCCAGATAGCGAATAGCTCCGTAGAGCAACGCGATGAGCGCGTAGACGGGGATTAAGGCTATACTTAAACGAGGTAGCTTTTCGGAATCGGGGGGAGGCATTGCGGTTCAGGATAGGACCTGCTTTGCGAATGCCAACAATTCTTTATAGGAGAATTAGATTTCGAAATCGTGCGTTTCTGCTTCGCCCGCTCCGGTAGGAATATGGATGTTTTCAACCATTTCCTGAACGTGTTTGGGAGGGGGAGAGGTGAAAGCGCTGACCGAGAACGCTACAGCGAAGTTGATCAACATTCCTACGAAGCCAATCCCTTCTGGAGTGATTCCGAACAATAGCTGATCAGTAGTGCCTCCGAGGAATTGGAAATAGACGATATAACCGCTAGTGAAGGCGATGCCGCAGAACATTCCGGCTATGCCCCCCTCGCGGTTTACCCGCTTTGAGAAGATTCCCATTAGTAATGTTGGAAAGAAAGACGATGCTGCCAGGCCGAATGCGAACGCGACGGTTTTCGCGATGAATGCAGATGGCGGGTTGATCCCGAAGTAGGCGGCGACCACGAGCGCGGCGAAGGAAGCCATCCGTGCGTATTTAACCTCTTCCTTATCGGTGAGTTTGGGGTTAACGATCTTCTTCATCAAATCGTGAGAGATCGAAGTCGAGAGCACGAGCAGGAGCCCTGCCGCCGTTGAGAGCGCCGCGGCGATGCAACCGGCCATGAGCAATGCGATGACCCACATTGGCAGACCGGCCATATATGGATTGGCCATGACCATGATGTCGTTGCCGAAATAGAGTTCGTTCGGATTGGAGTCGTCGGCCTTGTTGGCTAGCAATCGTTGTCCTTGTGAGCCTATGCGTTGGTTTTCGGGAGCATCGTATGCGGGGTAGGTGGGACCCTTGCCTTGGAAAACGGAATTGGTGCCCATGTCGGATTTGCCGGCTCCGAAATACTGGATGGCTCCGTCGCCGTTTTTATCAACCCAGGCCATTTGACCGGTGTTTTCGAATGCCTTGAACCAGTCAGGTGCTTCAGCGTAGCTGGTGTTGTGGAGCTTTTCGATCAGGTTGACTCGGGAAAACGCTCCGATGGTCGGAGCGGTAAGGTAGATGACGGCGATGAATCCGAGCGTCCAGCAAGCTGACTTGCGAACGGATTTCACATTTTTGACCGTGAAGAATCGAACGATAACGTGGGGCAGTCCTGCGGTTCCGCACATTAGAGCGGCGGTTATGCAAAACATGTTAATCGTGGACATCTTGCCCGAAGTGTATTCCTGGAATCCGAGTTCGGTATTGATGTTGTTGAGCTTTTGCAGAAATGGAACGCTTTCGCCGCCGACCGTATAGTTGCCGATGAGTCCCAACTGAGGAATAACATTGCCGGTCATTGCCATCGCGATAAATATAGCGGGAATCGTATATGCGAATGCCATAACGCAATATTGAGCGACTTGCGTATAGGTAATCCCTTTCATGCCGCCTAGACCTGCATAAAAGAAAACGATGGCTGCGCCCGTCAACACTCCGGCAGGAACGCCGATCCCGAAGAGTTGTGAGAAGACCACTCCGACTCCGCGCATTTGCCCCATAATATAGGTCATGCAAATGAAGATCGCGCAGATCACTGCCACGCCTCGCGCGACGCGGGAATAATAGCGGTCGCCAACGAAATCAGGAACGGTGGCTTTGTTGAATTTTCGAAGGTACGGAACCATTAGAACCGTAAGAAGCACGAAACCGCCGGTCCAACCCATCAGGAATCGAGAGGCATCGTAGCCGCTGATAGCGACAGTCCCCGCCATGGAGATGAATGTCGCTGCTGACATCCAGTCGGCTGCGGTTGCCATGCCGTTGGCGATTGGAGAAACGCCGCCGCCTGCCGTGTAGTATTCTTTGGTCGAGCCCGCTCGCGAACGAATCGCGATAGTGATGTAGATGGCGAAAGTGAGGCCGATGAAAATGCCGTTGAGGAGTCCTTGAGTCATGTCGTATTCCTAGTTTTCTTCGGTGTAGCCGTGCTTGTTGTCCAAGCGATTCATGAGGACTGCGTAAACGATCAGAATCAGTACGAAGCTGATGATCGAGCCTTGCTGCGCGATCCAAAATCCGAAAGGAGCGCTTCCTATCGAAGGCATATTGGCGTCGAGCCAATCCCGGAAGAATATGCCGCCGCAACAACTGACGACGAACCAAACGAGGAGAAGGATGAGGGTGATTTTCAAGCAGGCGCTACGATGCGCTCGGGGGTGATCAAGTTTCATAGTGAGTAATAAGAGAAGGTGGAAAGAGGTCTTGTTAGCCAATCGTTTCCTCAAGGCAAGACAGGAAGTTGCTGTTGGATAAAAGGAAGGAGCGATGTGGTTGCTCCTTCTGAGTGCGGTTGTTCGCGGGGAGGGTTTGTGGGGCTGGCTTGAAAATTGTCCGATTTTAGGGAATGTATAGTAAATGAGACGGGGATCGCTGATTTATCCCCAGTAGATTACCCCGGCTAACTGATATGAACAGACGCGTTTTCTTAAAGTCTTCTTTTGCCACTCTGGCTTTGCCTGCTTTGGAGTCGGTTTCGGCATCATTGCCTGCAGGCGCTATAAAGGCATCGGGTGTTCGTCCGCCAACGCGAATGGTGTGCATCGGGAATTCATTTGGCATGTACCCGAAACGCTTTTTCCCGAAGGAGGCCGGAGCGAATTATCAAATGACGCCTCTATTGGCGCCTCTCGAAAAACACAGGAAAGACTTTTCGGTATTTTCGCATCTCGATCATGATATTAAGGGAGGGCACTTTTCGGTGCATTCTTTCTTGAGCGGAGTGAAGATGGGCGACGCGAAGGGAATGCCTGAGGGGAACATCAGCGTGGATCAACGGGCTGCCGAGCATGTGGGTGCGGAGACGCGTTTCCCGTCGCTCACGATTGGTTCGGAAGACGGTTTGCATGGCGGTTGCCAGATGTGCTGGACTCGAACGGGTGTTCGGGTACCGCCGATTGCGGGTCCGCGGGAATTGTTTCGAAAGCTGTTTATCAATGTAGATGCGAAGGCTCAGGAAGAGGCAGCGGATAATTTCGAACTGAGAAGCTCGATTCTTGATTCGGTTAAGGATGAGGCATCGAATTTAAAGCGCCGATTGAGCGGGCAGGATAAAGACAAGCTAGACGAGTATTTTACTTCGGTTCGGGACGTTGAAGTTAACCTCGAGTTGGATAAGCGTTGGGCGAAAGTGTCTAAGCCAAAGGCTCCAATGGGAGAACCGGAGGATCGCAGTCTGGTTGAGGATATTCCGGTGTTGTACGATCTTATTGCGATTGCGTTGAAAACCGATTCGACGCGCGTGGCGTCATTCGAAATGGCAGGTACGAATTTCGATACGTCGTTTTTCGGATTGAGCTCGGGTTATCATTCCCTGTCGCATCATGGAAAGAAAGCCGATCGGATCGAGGGGTTAGTGAAGATCGAGTTGTATCAGATGCAGCAATTGGCACGTTTTCTGGAAAAACTAAAATCGATTAGAGAACCGGATTCGAATGGGACCTTGCTGGATAGTTCAATGGTGATGTTCGGTAGTGGAATGGGGAATGGGAATGCTCATGTGAATACGGATCTGCCGATTATATTGGTAGGAGGCGGTTACAAGCTGGGCGAGCACAAGCGCTTTCCAACTGAAAAAATAAAGCGCGTTCCTTTGTGTAATCTTTATTTGTCGATGCTTCAACGATTCGGCGTCGAGACGGAAACATTTGGTACGAGTTCAGGAACGCTCACCGGTTTGGAACTCGCATGAGAGTGAAAAGCGTTTTGGTTTTCGGTAGCCTATTGGGCTGCTTTTTGTTGCATGGAAACGATGTTGGATCCGTGGGTTTCGATCCGATCGCATTCGATAATCGGATACGTCCATTTTTGGAGGAGTATTGTATTGGATGTCATGGAGAAGAGAAGCAGAAGGGCAATCGTCGATTTGATTCGTTGGAGTATCCGATATCCGATGACAATGCGTTAATTGATTTTCAGGATATCTTGGACCTGATGAATTTGGGCGATATGCCTCCGGAAGATGAGGCGCAGCCCAGCTCGAGCGAACGGCAGGCAGTGGTCGATTGGCTGACTCAAGCGGTGAGCGATGCGTATGCGACGCGCGAGATAACCGGTGGAGAAACTGTTTTGAGGCGATTGAATCATCGCGAATATTTCAATACGGTTAGCGATCTTTTTGAAATGGATATGAGCATGTTCGATCCGACTGAGACCTTTCCAGGGGAGCGATTGGCAGAGCATCAGGACAATGTAGGCGATATGCTGGTGACGTCCGGTTATCTGTTGGATCGTTACATTGTAGCGGCGGATCGCATTGTTGAAAAGGCCTTGCCGTTCGAAACGAAGCCGGAGTCGCAAACCTGGACGTTCAAGGGTGATTTCGAACAACAGTCAGAGCTCAACAAGCGTCATATAGTCGCTCATGGGCAACGGTATTTGAATGTGTATGAACGCCCGAATACAGTTCGGCGATTCGGCTCCTACGGACCGTTGCACGCCTTTTCGGAAGGAGTGCCTGCGGGAGGTATGTATACGATCCGAACACGAGCGGAAGCGGTGAATCGGTTTCACTCATTCAATCGCAAGAAGGTTATCAACGACCCGGCAGAACCTATGCTGATGCACGTCATACCGGGGAGTAGGGAATATGGAGGACTACACTTACCTCAGCCCCACGAGCCGGATTTAGGGATCTTTGCACTGAAAGATGACGGGCCGGATTGGTATACGGCGGAGGCCTGGTTGGATAAGGGTTTTTCTCCGCGTTACATTTACCCGAACGGATCGATGAATATTCGTCCGGCGTTTAGGGAAGTCTCGAATTTGGTAATTAAGAACCCTGGCCCGTCTGTCCCTAAGGAGGACTTGAAGGCCGACTACATGGCGCTTGCGATCAAGCACGGCGGGATTCCCCATATTCGTATTCATGAAGTGGAGGTGACGGGGCCGCATTACGAAGAATGGCCGACAGTTACATGGAAGGCGATCGTCGGATCAGGGGCGTTTAACCCAAAAAAGACGCGAAAGATTGTCCAAGGATTTGCGGACCGCGCTTATCGTCGTCCGGCGAGCAAGGGGGAAGTGGATCGTTTGATGCGTGTCGTATCGGCGAGGTTGGATCAGGGACACTCGGAGTTCGAGGCGATGAAGGATGGATTGAAGGCGATTTTGTGTTCGCCTGTTTTCCTTTATTTGGAAGAGGAGAAACTGACCTCGGATTCGGATCGGTTGACGGATTATGGTTTGGCGTCTCGCCTGTCTTATTTTCTATGGGGATCGCAGCCGGATAGCGAATTATTTAATTTAGCACGGCGCAATCGTCTGAGTCGGCCTGGAGTTTTGGCTTTGCAGATGGATCGCATGTTAGCGGATGAGCGATCGGATCGGTTCGTGAGCGGCTTTTTGGATAGTTGGCTAACATTGCGAAATTTGGGCGATGCTCCGCCAGACCGGGGGAAATTCGAGAAGTACTACGCGGATGATTTGGGCGATGCTATGCGGACGGAGACAGAGATGTTCACTCGGTTCGCATTGGATGAGAACCTCAGCGTCGATTATTTCTTGGACGCCGATTTTACTTTCGTCAACGAGGATTTGGCGGAGCTCTATGGCTTGGAAGGCATAGAAGGCGCTGCGTTTCGAAAAGTGGCTTTAACGGACCCTCGCCGAGGAGGACTGTTGGGGCAGGCAAGCATTTTGACGGTGACCGCTAATGGAGTGGATACCTCGCCAGTATTGCGTGGAGTATGGTTGTTAGAGAATTTGCTAGGTACGCCACCGCCACCGCCACCGCCGGACGTCGAGCCTTTGGACCCGGATATTCGCGGTACCACGACGATTCGCGAGCAGTTGACCAAGCATCGGGAAGCGGAAGCCTGCAATGAGTGTCACAGGAAAATAGATCCTTTGGGCTTCGCTTTGGAGAATTTCGATCCGATAGGACAGTGGCGCGATATGTATGGCGACCGGGCGGAAATCGACGCGTCTGGAAAGCTTCCTAGCGGAGAGCAATTCGAGGATGTAGTGAACTTTAAGAAAGCATTATTGGCTAAGAAAGACATCTTTTCAAGGGCGTTGACCAAGAAGATGCTGTCCTATGCTTTAGGGCGTCGTATTGAGATTATGGATCGAACGGAAATCGATCGAATTCTCGAATCGATGGAAGAAACAGGCGATGGTTTTCGGGATTTAGTTCGCTTGATCGTTTTGAGCGAAACTTTCGCGAGCCCTTGACGATTGGAATAGCGAATTTTTGGTAGGGAAGGTTTTCCGTTGAATTTCGTTCGAGAATTTAAATTATCGCATTTCAATCAGAATTTAGCGATTGTTTGAATTTTCGAAAATCCCTCACAACACCTTGATTATGCGATCCCTCAAAAGCACTCTCCTGAGTGGCGTTGCTTTACTGCCATTCCTGCTGCCTACTTTGGCCTTCGGCCAAGATACGAACTCGATAGATACGGGGGATACCGCTTGGATTCTCACGTCGAGCGCCCTGGTCCTCTTTATGACGATACCGGGTCTTTCGCTGTTCTATGCGGGCTTAGTACGCAGCCGAAATGTACTTTCGGTTTTAATGCATTGTTTTGTTCTCACAGCTATGATGAGCCTTATTTGGCTGGGGATTGGCTACACGATGGCATTTTCGACCGCTGGCATGGAGGCTGGTTCGATTGGTTGGAATTCGTTCATTGGCGGTTTCGATAAGATCTTTTTGAAGGGCGTTTCCGCGAATTCGCCTTGGGGCACGATTCCCGAGCCATTGTTTTTCGTGTTTCAGATGACGTTCTTCATTATAACTCCAGCCCTGATTGTCGGAGCATTTGCGGAACGTATGAAATTTTCGGCGATGCTGTGGTTTATGGCTGTTTGGTCTGTATTGGTTTACTTGCCGGTTTGTCACATGGTTTGGGGTGGAGATGGTGGCTTCTTAGCCGATATGGGAGTGTTGGATTTTGCTGGCGGGATTGTGGTGCATATTACAGCGGGGGTGGCGGCTTTAGTTGCTTGTCTCATGGTAGGGAAACGTCAGGACTATCCTAAGAAGCAGATCTTGCCTCACAATTTGCCGATGACAGTTACCGGAGCTGGAATGCTCTGGGTTGGTTGGTTTGGTTTCAATGGCGGCAGCGCACTGGGAGCGAATGGCGATGCGGCTATGGCGATTTTGGTAACCCATATTTCGGCGTCATGCGGAGCGCTTGGCTGGATGGTTCTTGAGTGGCGTAAAGCTGGTAAGCCAAGCGTGCTGGGTATTGCGACGGGATCGATTGCTGGACTCGCAGCGATTACCCCCGCGAGCGGATCAGTCGGGCCTTTGGGTGCCGTGGTTATCGGGTTTGCCTCGACGGGGCTATGCTACTGGATGTGTACGACGATCAAGTCGAAGTATCGCTACGACGATTCTCTGGACGTGTTTGGCGTTCACGGCGTAGGCGGCTTTGTAGGTACTATTTTGGTGGCGGTGTTTGTTTCTAAGAGTCTAGGCGGTAAGGGTGGAGATTTGACTATGATGAAGCAGCTTGGAGTGCAGCTATTCGCTGGAGTCTCGGTTGCCGTTTATACGCTTATTATTTCGTACGTGATTTTGAAGGTGCTTCAAAAGACGATCGGGCTGCGCGTTTCGGATCAGGACGAAATCGGTGGACTGGACTTGAACTCTCACGGGGAGTCTGCGTACAACGATTGATATCGTTGGATAGAAATCAGTCGAAGGACTTTACGATCGGGAGCTACTAGCTCCCGATTTTTTTGTTTAATGCCGGCTGGGCGCTAGGAGAGTTGTATATGCGGCACGGCGCAAGCGCCGGATTGGCGTCACCTTAAGTCAAAACCGTTGTACCGATTGCAGAATCCGTAGACAAGCTACGTTGCAGCTACAGACGGTTTTCAGTTATTTCTATCGGCACGGGACAGTTCTACTATTTGGACACAAAAAAACGGCGCCTTCGAGAGGTGCCGTTTGTTGTAAAAGGGAATGTCGAAGGTGTCTTATGGAGTCGGTACTTCGGCGATCGTTTTGAGAACGCGCGAGCAGATCTGGTAAGGGTCGCCTTCCGAGTTGGGACGACGGTCTTCAAGATAACCTTGGTACTTGTCGCCTTCGACGAAAGCATGCGGTACGCGGACAGAAGCTCCACGGTCCGCGATTCCCCAAGAGAATTTGTCTATCGATTGCGTTTCGTGCAAGCCGGTCAGACGCATGTGATTGTCTGGTCCGTAAGCAGCGATATGCTCGTCTTTGTTCTTGTCGAATGCGTCCATGAGAGCGAGGAAGTAGTCCTTGCCGCCAACTTCGCGCATGTACTTGGTCGAGAAATTGCAGTGCATACCGGACCCATTCCAGTCGCCGCTAAACGGCTTGCAATGGTACTCGACAGTCACTTCGTACTTTTCAGTAAGGCGTTGCAAGAGGTAGCGAGAGACCCAGATGTCATCTGCGCAATTCTTGGAGCCTTTCGAGAAAACTTGGAATTCCCACTGGCCCTTCGCGACTTCCGCGTTGATGCCTTCGTGATTGATGCCTGCTGCGTGGCAGAGATCCATGTGCTCATCGACGATTTCGCGGGCTAGACTGCCAACGTTCTCGAACCCAACGCCGGTGTAGTACTCGCCTTGAGGATCGGGATAACCTGCGTCAGGCCAGCCGAGAGGGCGCCCGTCTTCAAAGAGGAAGTATTCTTGCTCAAGTCCGAACCAAGTATCTTCGTCATCGACGATGGTCGAGCGGTGATTGCTTGGGTGTGGAGCGCCATTTGGAAGCATGACTTCGCACATGACGATGAACGCGTTGTCACGACCTGCATCTTGATAAAGCTTAACGGGCTTGAGCACGCAATCGGAATCGCTGCCTTCGGCTTGTTGAGTCGAGCTACCGTCGAAACCCCATAGCGGACAGTCATCCAGCGATTTAGGCGCTTCGGACGCAACGCGCGTCTTGCCGCGGAGATTTGGAACGGGCGAGTAGCCGTCGAGCCAGATGTATTCGAGCTTGTATTTAACCATATTATTGTCGTTAGTTTTAAGGGTTTATTGGTCCCGAAAATGTTTACGGCTTCCAGGAGCACGGTTGCCCAAAGGGACGAAAGAAGAAGGGAGCAAAAGATGCGCCGAGGATCAACTAATTTTCGAAATAATTGGCAAATTATGAAAATCGCTCAAATTAGACCAAGCTATAGCTCAAAATAAGCCATGCGAGAGGTCAAAGATACGCAGCGATCAACGGTTCGGCTCGGTTATGACGGGAAGGTCCATAAAACATTTCGAGGGCATCAAGCGCAGGAGCGCTTTGAAAACGAAGTGAATGTGCTTCGTTATTTGCAGACGAAGGCTTGTCCGTTCGTGCCTGAGCTCGTGAGGGAAGATGCCGACTCTCTTTACATGGTAACGACTAATTGCGGGACTCGGGTCGATGATAGCATTAGCGATAAGCGCATTCAGGAGCTTTATCAAGAGTTGGAGAAAGACTATGGCGTGCTCCATGACGATCCGTTTTCTCGCAACATAACTTATGACACTCGGAAAGGGCGGTTTTGCGTAATTGATTTCGAATATGCCATAATTTTGGAAACGGGCGAGGGCCTTCAGCAACCTGAAGCGAGAACGGATCATGAGCGAAAGCGATAAAATTAATAGATCAGCCACGCTGACTTGGTGTGGGTTGACGGATGTAGGACGTTTTCGAAAAAATAATGAAGATGCGTTTCTGGCTTTGACTTTCAATTCCGAGGAAGTCCGTTACTTGGGCAAGATTGGCGATGCGCGATTGGGTGGCAGTGATTACATTTTCGCGGTTAGCGACGGGATGGGTGGGGAGAATGCAGGCGAATTTGCGAGCAAGATCGCGGTTGATAAAATTGCCGAGCTATTGCCGAAGAGCTTTAATCTTGGAGCAATGGGTTTAGATCGCGGGTGCAGCCAGATTTTGGCGGAACTCGTAAATCGGATTCATACCCAGATGATGGAAATGGGGTCTCACTATGAAGAATGCCTGGGAATGGGCGCGACTTTGAGTCTTTGCTGGTTCACTCCAGGGCGTATGTACTTTGCCCACGTGGGTGATAGTAGGATCTATTACTTTCCGCGGAAGGGTGAAATGCAGCAGATAACGGAAGATCATACCCACGTTGCTCGGCTTGTGAAGAAAGGTCGGATTTCCGCTTTCGAGGCACGGAGTCGGCCGGATCGAAACGTCCTCGAACAAGCGCTCGGGGGCAATGTGAAGCGTATCGATCCGCAAATCGGTTCCGTCGAATATGAAGTAGGAGACCGTTTTGTTCTTTGCACGGATGGCGTTACCGATGGTATCTCAAATCGGCGTATTCAAGCGTTAACCGAGTATCCGCCAGCAAATTTCGCTGACTTGAACTATGCTGAGCGTCTGGTTGTAGATGCTAAACAGGAGAGCGGTCGCGATAATCTGACCGCGCTTGCTGTAGAGATAGGTTAAATTCGAAGGGCTTTGCCCAATTTTTGTGCACGCAGGGGACCGTTGTTTTTTTTCGAGCATCGTCACAAGTCTGATAAAGTTATGAACTATAGTGCCTTAGGGTATTTTTCGTTTCCAGTGTCAGTGTTTAATTTTTATTAAGGTGCAATTTAATGCAAATAAAAATTGACTTATGGTGTATTAATTGTACTTGATTGCACCTTACCGAGTTGGTTGTCGTTCGTCTTTTAGGATTTTTTAGTTCACTAGTTAATCTTTAAGGGCGAATGGCTCTCCGCTCGCAATAGGCCCCTTGGGCATTCCCAAATTGCTTTCGAGCGGAACCCGTAGTTAAATCACATAGACTAGACTAACCCAAATGAACCACTTATCCTATACACGTAAATTTAAACCCGTCATGTGCTTTTTGGCTGCTGGCGTGACCATCCTGGCATCCGTCCAGAGTCAAGATGATGACGAAGAATTTGATGAGATTTTCGAACTTTCCCCATTTTCCGTAGATGTATCAGATGATAGCGGCTATCGGGCGACGAACACGATCTCCGGAACGCGTCTCAATACTGCGATCAAGGACATTCCGATGCCGATCGAGGTGATCACCGATGAGTTTATTAAAGATACCGGTGCAACCGATTTGCGAGATGCCTTGCAGTACAGCGCTGGAATCGTTCTCCAATCTCAGAACGATGCTGGTAAAGGCAATAGTACAAGCACTGTAGGTGGCGTTCACAACCCAGAAGGAGCGACTTCGAATAAGAGCAACACTTCATACAAGGTAAGAGGATTCCTGACCGATTCGACATTGCGTGATGGATACAGGCGTCAATTCTTTACCGACTCGGCCAATATTGGTCGTATTGAAGTGATTCGCGGACCGGCTGCGTTGCTTTATGGAATTGGAAACTTCGGCGGTATCGTTAATTACCTCCCGAAACTTCCTCCAGCTGAGGGTGCTCAAGATTTTACACTGAGCATGGGCAATCGCGGACATCGTCGCGCGACGCATAGTATTGGCGGACCGCTTGGCGGCCCATGGGACCTTCGTTTCAACCTAACGAGCGCTTATGAAGAAAACGGTAGCCATACAGAGCTTAGAAGTGACGAACATTTCTTTATCTCGCCGATTTTTACAATGAAGCCTACTGAGAAGACTGATTTGACGTTTGATTTTGAATATGGAAAACGCCAGGATGATGGAGTTGGATTTCAGAGCTTGAGAGCGCGTGCCAATATTCCGGATGATCAGCAAGATCGACTGGAACGGGCGGGTTTTATAACATTTCCCGGCAAGGATATTAAAACGTTTCGTTGGAGTGGGCCGGATACTTTCGTGGATACCGAGACTTCCAATATGCGCATTCAAGCGACGCATCAATTTTCGGATAATTTCAATGTTCTCGTTGGATTGAACGAGTCGAATGTCAAATTCGATATCCGTGATATCAACGGATCGATTCAGACGAATGCAGGCCCTGAGAGCTTGCGTAGTACGATCGTCGTCACTCCCGCAGATGTTGTGAATGGCGATTCCGAGTTTGAGGCCGGTCCAATAACCGGAGCGATTTTCAGAGGTACTTGGGCAGATAAGGCTGAAGCGATTGATCGCCAGCAGGTTCGAGTCGAGGCTAGTTATTCTTTCGACGCGTTTCCAAATAACGATAACTTCGGTTTTACGAACAGTTTTCTATTGGGACATTCCGAAGAAAAGTCGCAAACGAATATTTTCAAACGGTCAACCATTGCTAACGAGTACACATGGAAGGATCCGACGGATTCGTCGTACATTCGCTTCGGCGAGAATGGAGACGGCAGCGCCGCTCCTGGAATGGAAGATTTCTCCGGCGACGACAATACAGCTTGGAACCAAGGAACCTACTTGGTTCACCAAGGCGGTTTCTGGAAAGATCGTATTACGACGGTCGCTGGTATTCGCCGAGATCGCAACGCGATCAACACGATCACCAATGATTACGTAGGCGATACTGTGCTCGAGAGCCGACCAGGCGCTTCTGAAAAGGATACGATGCAACTCGGATTGAGTTTCAAAGTTAACAAGAACATCTCTGTCTACGCTTTGCAGTCGGATGGCATTATGCCGAACTTCGAAGGCAATAAGGACGTGTATGGTGAAGCTATGGAGGCTGTTACTGCTGAGAGTGAAGAAGTAGGAATCAAATTCGATCTTATGGATGGCAAGCTCTCCGGTACGATTAGCGCATATCGTATCAAGCAATCCGGTACGCCGATTTTCTACTGGTGGGCTCCTACGCCGGCTAAGACGAAATGGGATGCTAGTTCTCCGATCGTATACAATGTATCGGATTTCAATCCTACGGTCGAAGCCGATTGGCGGAATGGAGCCTTGACGGCAGCGAAGCCGCAGTGGGATAGCGCTGTTTCATCTGGAGCGGCCTACCAGATTGAGGAAACGTGGTATGTGAATGCCACCGAGTCAGCCGGTGCAGATTATTTAGATGCGGTTTTCGACGCAACGAAAACGACACATCCTGGATGGCCCGGATGGCTTTATAATTACGATGAGAATACCAATCATGCAGGTATGAATTTCGCAGGTCAGGAACACGATGGTTGGGATGCATACGTGAGTGGCGACCAGGAATCGTCGGGTTGGGAAGGTCAATTCAACTTTGCCCCGACTGATAATATTCAATTCGTACTCAATTACGCTCAAACGAAACGGCAGGTGGTCAATGCAGGTCAGTTCGCAGATATGTATGGCGACGGACCAGTCGATCGCTGGGCGATCTGGTACTTTCCAGATGGTGGTTGGGGTCTGTCTGGATATTCTCTGGAGGAACAATACACCGATCCAAACGATACGTCGACGTGGCAGAGTAGGGGTTACGGAGGAGGAGAGGCACAAGACGATACTCCTCGGCATGCAGCGAGCTTCTGGAGTAACTACACCGTTAATGAAGGACCTCTGTCTGGAATGTCATTCGGACTTGGCGGAAACTGGGAAAGCCCACGCGAATACTTCTCGGGCATAACCGATGGCTCTGGCCAGTTGGTGACCGATGGCGAAGGACAACGGGTTATTCTGACGACCAAAGAGCGATTTAACTTCGATGGCATGGTTCGTTATCCCTTCAAATTTAAGGATAGAGATGCTCATGTTCAATTGAACGTCTATAACATGCTTGGCGACAAAGACCCATACGGTTTCATCTACGCAACCGGCACAGCATGGACGATGCAGATGGGTATGAGTTTTTAGTTCAAATGGAGTATTTCCGAGAATTCAAGCGGCTTCAATTTCGAATATTGAAGCCGCTCTTTTCATGAGTTTTTCGACCGTTTTATCGGTCTTAGCTAGAATATCTTGTATCAAATTCATCGGATAGCATGGAAGGTCGTGCCACAGTGCTTAGCTTTAGAGAGAAGTTCGGATATGGACTGGGCGATACCGCGTCGAATTTCTTTTTTCAGGTCTTTAATATATTTCTTCTCTATTACTACACGGACATATTCGGATTAACGCCTGCGGCAGTGGGTACGATGTTTATCGTGACGAAGGTTGTCGATGCGGTGAGCGATCCTGTAATGGGCTTGATTGCGGATCGAACCAATAGTCGATGGGGAAAGTTTCGGCCATATCTTCTCTGGGCGGCGGTGCCATATGGGATTATGGGTTATGCTATGTTCGCGAATCCAGATTTCACCTACGCGGGAAAGCTGGTTTACGCCTATGCTACTTACACTCTCATGATGCTGGCGTATACGACAATCAATATTCCCTATTCAGCACTGATGGGAGTGATTTCGCCCTCTTCCGCAGAACGAACGAAAGTCGCATCATTTCGGTTCATATGTGCCTTTGGGGCAGCTTGGTTGATTGGTACCTTCGTGACGCCACTTAAGAACATCCTTGGAGGAGGAGATGAGGCAAATGGCTTTCGTCTAACCATGATGATTTTTGCGGTCATCTCCATCGGTCTTTTTTGGGTGACGTTCGCTACGACAAAAGAGCGCGTCAAAACGCCTCAGAAGGATAGCAACTTGAAATCGGATTTTGGAGCTTTGATGAGCAATGGTCCGTGGCTGGCGCTCTTTTTGGCAGCCATTTTTACGTTGATGAATCTTGCTGTGCGTAATGGAGCGATCATCTATTATTTCAAGTATTACGTGGGTGATGATGGAAGTCCCATCTTCCTCATTTTCGATAAGACGGCTGTATTTATGTCATCAGGACTTTTCGCCATGATAGCTGGCGTTGCCTTTACAAAATTTTTAAGCAACCGTTTTGGAAAGCGAAATTTGTTGATTGCGCTGAGTTCCATGAACGCGGTTCTCATAGCTGCCTTTTTCTTCATCCCCCCACAGCAGTATGGATTGATGATCTTTGTAAACTGCATTGGAGCATTCATTTCAGGACCGACCCCAGCATTGGTCTGGGCAATGTATGCAGACTGCGCTGATTATGGTGAATGGAAGACGGGGCGTCGAACGACCGCTCTCATTTTTTCCGCCCTCCAGTTTGCTCAAAAAATGGGCTTGGCCGTTGGAGCAGGGGTATCTGGATTCATACTTGCCCTATTTGGGTTCGTCGCGAATACAGCCCAATCGGATTCATCTATGCTGGGTATTCGACTTATGTTTAGCTTATTTCCTGCACTGCTAGCAATACTTGGTATTGTGGCGGTCGTTTTCTATCGATTAAGCGAAGAACAGGTTAGTGAAATCGAAATTGAGTTGGAAAAACGACGGGAAGAAAATTCCTGAACGTATTGAATTTGTAACTATTTGGAGAGAATTTCTATTATGTCTTCTAGTGAAATGAATATTATGGCTTTGGCTGGAACCGATTACTTGAATGCATCCGAGGGGGATCTGAGAACCGCATTCGGAAAATTATTGGATGCTCGTATGCACGGTTTGTGCTTCAGTCCCTATGCGAACGATCAAAGGCCTGGGTCCGAGCTGACCAGCGAGCAAATTCAAAGTCGACTTGAGATTATCAAACCCTATACGAATTGGGTGAGGACGTTTTCCTGCGCGGACGGAAATGAACGGATCCCGCGAATCGCCCACGAGAATGGATTGAAGACGATGGTCGGCGCCTGGTTGGGGAAAGACCTCGGTGATAATGAAAAGGAAATCGCTAATTTGATCGAAATCGCTCGAGCGGGTTATGCCGATAACGTTGCGGTGGGAAATGAGGTATTGTATCGCGACGACTTGAGCGAAGAGCAATTGATCGCTTACATTGATCGGGTCAAGAAGGCGTTGCCGGAATTGCAGGTAGGGTATGTAGATGCCTATTACGAATTCGTTAATCGACCCTTGCTTACAGATGCCTGCGATGTGGTTTTCGCCAATTGCTATCCTTATTGGGAAGGTTGCGATTTCGAGTATTCATTGCTTTACATGAAGGATATGTATCATCGGGTGAGTAAAGCTGCGAAAGGCAAGAAAGTGGTGATTAGCGAGACAGGCTGGCCTAGTCAGGGTACTGCTCATGAAGCGGCTGAACCTTCCGTAGGCAATGCTCTTAAATATTTCATCAATACTCAGGAGTGGGCCCGCGATGATGATTTGGAGGTGTTTTATTTTTCTTCATTCGACGAGGACTGGAAGATCGGAGATGAAGGCGATGTCGGTGCGTATTGGGGAATCTGGGACAAGAATGGCGAATTGAAATTCGAATGAGCGACGAGAGCCAGTTAAGGTTTGGTAGCGGCAGAGCTATTTGCTATTCCGGATACCGGGAGGGGCAAAGCCCAAGTACGGGGATATTTCCAAGCTATGAGCAGATAAGGGAGGATTTGCTAATTCTCCACGATCAATGGAGGTATCTTCGGCTTTACGATTGCAGCGAACATGCGAAAATCGTCCTGGAGGTGATTCGGAAAGAAAAGCTTAACTTCAAGCTTATGTTGGGGGCGAGTATCGGCGCCGAGGTAAGTAACCCCGGGTGTCCTTGGGGCGGGAGCTATCCTGAATCGGTATTGGAGTCCAATAGGCGAAACAACGAAAATGAGGTGAGCAGGCTCATCGAATTGGCCAATCTATATCCAGAGATGGTGTTTTCGCTATCAGTGGGAAACGAAGCGACGGTCGACTGGACCGATCATCTCGTTCCAGTAGGCCGGGTCGTTGAATACGTTCGAATGGTTAAGAAGGGTGCTCGACAGCCGGTTACGTTTTGCGAAAACTATGTTCCTTGGCTCGGCAAGCTCGAAATTCTGGGGAACGAAGTGGATTTCATCTCGTTGCATACTTATCCGATCTGGGAGTTCAAAAACATCAGTGAAGCGATGTCATTCACAATAGAGAATTATTCGTCTGTGGCTCGAAAATATCCAGGCAAGCCCGTCGTGATTACTGAGGCTGGTTGGACGACCAGCTCGAACGGAAGGGGAATGCGACTAGAGGATGCAAATGAGGATAATCAAAAGACGTACCTCGACAATCTAGTCAAGTGGGCGGAAAAGAAGTCGATTCTGTGTTTCGTATTCGAAGCCTTCGACGAACCTTGGAAGGGTTCGTCAGATCCAATGGAGCCAGAAAAACACTGGGGACTTTACCGCGTTAACCGGAAACCGAAGAAAGTGATGGATCAGTTCCATTCAACTCGCGTTTAGTTCGGGAATTTGAGACACTGTGGTCAAGTATTAGATTACCAAGAGAATATGACAAAACTCCGTACCTCGGATATTCCTTTCGCGAAGAGCGTGCACTGTGGATTTTGCGGGTAGTTTGATTCTGCGAGAATAGCCTCAATCAAAATCTTTCTAGGAATACCTCTAATTACCAAGACGAACTAGTTTTACAATATATGCCCCACTACAAAACTGCTTCTAAAGATATCGTCCCTTTAGGTCAAAAACTTGCCTTCGGGTCGGGGCATTTGGCTAACCAGTTGTTTCCGGCAGCGCTAGGCGTGTTTATGATTGTTTTGGTGTTGGCGTTGAAGATGGATCCGTTCATCGCTGGTTTATTGGCGGCGATTCCTCGTTTGCTTGATGCTCTGACTGACCCTTTAATGGGGTACATTTCTGACAATACGCGATCTAGGTGGGGAAGGCGGAAGCCCTATATTTTTTTAGGGAGTGTGATTACTGGGGTTTGCTTCATGGTTATGTGGCAGTTGTATCCCGAGAATTCTCAAAGCTACAATTTTATATATTTTCTGAGTCTATCCATTGTCTTTTATATTGGTTATACCCTATTCGCTACACCGTTAATCGGGTTGGGCTATGAAATGACCTCCGATTATAACGAGCGTACTCGCCTAATGGCGGTGTCGCAGAAGATGGGGCAAGTCGCCTGGATGATCGCTCCTTGGTTTTGGGTCATCATCTTTAATGAATCGATTTATGATTCGGCAACTGAAGGAGCTCGTAATCTCGCAATATGGGTGGGCTCTTTATGTGTTTTTTTAGGTTTGATGCCAGCGTTTTTCTGTAAGGAAATGAAATTACCGGATTCCAATGTTGCCTCTGAACTTTCGTTGAAGGAGTTGGCGGTCAATACAAGGGAGTTTGTTGTTGGGATTAAGCAAACGCTAGTCTGTAAGCCTTTTCTAAGGCTGTGTGGGGCGACCTTTCTTATATTTAATGGTTTTCAGACAATCGCGCAATTCGCTTTTTTTATCATCATTTTTCACCTCTTTAATGGTGATACCGGTGCTGCCGGGAATTGGCCTGCTTGGTTTGGAACGATCAGCGCATTAGCAACTGCTGTTTTGGTGATACCGGTCGTTACTTATATTTCTACGAAAGTGGGTAAGAAAAATGCGTTTATTATAGCCACATTGATTTCGTTAGTTGGCTATGGGCTTAAATGGTGGGGCTTTAATCCATCTAATCCGTATCTTATGCTCCTGCCAATTCCGCTCATGTCGTTTGGTATTGGCGGTTTGTTTACGTTGATGATGTCGATGACAGCCGATGTGTGTGATTTAGACGAATTGAACAATGGAAAGCGCCGCGAGGGCACGTTCGGGGCGGTGTACTGGTGGATGGTTAAATTGGGTACTGCAGTTGCGTTGCTAACCAGTGGAGCGGTTTTGAATCTCGTTGGGTTTGATCAAAACGCTACAATACAATCAGCTGATTCTCTGACTAACCTACGAATCGCAGATATTCTGATTCCGATCATTGCAGGATTGATGGCAATCTTGGTAATCTGGAAATATGATGTGACTGAGGAACGAGCTCATGAAATCCGACAGGCGTTGGTAGCCAGACGTGGCGAAGTTATCCATGAGAACTGATTGTTGAAATTGAAAAGGGTGTGATTAATACCGTATCCTCCTGTAATTAGTTGATCATCTCCGTAGTGCTTCTTCCCTATTGTAGGTCGTCTCACTGAAGCGACTCTTTCTCGTCCGTTGGCGGGGCGGAGCGATCCTTCCGGCAGTTTGTAGAGCTACAGGTACGAAGGGTACGCGTTTAATCGTACTTTCTAAGAGCTGACGTGGTGCGATGCGTGATTGAGTCGGTTCGGCAAGAACAACGTCTTTGCGAAAAGGGTCTTTTACTCGGCGTCGGTGAATCCCTAGGCGATCGCTCGCTGAAGAGGAGCTGCAGTTGTGGATCCGATCAAGAGTTCACCTGAAACTTGTAGATTTCTGCGCGACGCTACTGGGTGTTTCATTTTTCTTAGGAGCGAGGAAATACAGGATATTCCAATGTCTTTGAAAGGCATGCGAATCGTTGTAACTTGTTGGGTTCCTTCGGTTGGAGGCTGTCCATCGTATCCGGTAACAGAACAATCTTCGGGAACGTTAATTCCGTGCGTTTTTAATTGGTCGATCAAGTGATACGCCTGGTGGTCGGCTGCGCAAACCCAGGCGCTGACTCCCTGGTTTGCTCTCTCAGCTACCTGTGCGGCAAGCTCGTCGAGTGGGGTTTGCTCATCAGGTTTGAGGTTAAGAATGAGATCTGTATCGAGTTCCAGTCCAAGTCGGTAGATGTTTTCAACGTAGGCGCCGAGACGTCTTTCGACCCAGGGAGTGTGTACCGGATACTTCCAGCTCAAGAAACCTATGCGTCGGTGTCCTAATTCATGCAGATGCTGCATGATACGGGATATCCCGCGCACTTGATCCTGGCCAATGCAGTCAACATCTACGTCGTCGTAGTCTTCGAGCGCAGAGACCGTAGGAAACTTGGCCATGATATTGGATACGGCTTCTTCTTGGAAATCATACACTAACACAACGCCTTTCCAATGAAGGCAACTAACGCCCTTGATTATGCGTCTAGATCTCGATGAAGGCAGAAACTTAGAAGGATCGACATAGTGAATCTCAATTTCCAGTCCTTCGGCCGCGGCTTTTTCGCTAATGCCGTTTAGGATCTCAGCTGCGGGTTCTTTCGACTGTGTAGCCGATTTTTCTATACCCACGATTATGGCAATCGTGTTTCGCGTAGAGTCGGTCTTAGCGTGGGCATTGCGTTGGATAGAATAGCTATAGCCCAGTTCAGCTGCTAATTGAAAAACCTTCGACCGAGTCTCTGGGTTTATTTTCGGGTGATTCGTAAAGCATCTAGAGACAGTGGTGCGGGAGAGTTCGAGTTGATCAGCAATTTGCTTTTGGTTTGGCTTGGGCATCTTTCGAGAATTGAAATAGTAGGAAGGTTAGGGGCTTCTATCCAATCTAATTTTGCTATTCGGATTTGATCAGTTATTATCTTAGAACTCATCCCTAAACTAAGAGTGGCGCATAATCGGATTTTCTATGTTAGCATTAATCGGTTGGCGGGCATAGGTTTAGAATGAACGGCAGTATCCCGAAATCAAGATAATTGTCAATTTTAATTGCATCAAATTGCATTTTAATAAAACCTGGGTTTAATTTTGGTTTTCTTCTGATTCTAGAGGAATGCCAGAAGGGTGATAGCCTTAGAACGTTGCAGTTATGAAGATCGAGTTTTCTGATTCAGACCAATCCTTGTCGATGAAATCTTTTGGGGGTGCGGGAAGTGACGATGGTTTCGTAGAAATTGAAGGGGAGTCCTATTTCCGAATCGAGCGATCGAGCGAGATGGCTCCTTTCCTGATCAATTTGGTCAGCGCGAATAATCATTGGATGTTTATTTCTAGTAACGGCGCTCTAACTGCAGGAAGGCGCAATGCCGATAACGCGTTGTTTCCTTATTGTACTCAGGACAAGTTATTCGAGCAATCTTCTACAGTAGGTAGCGCGAGTATGCTGTGGGTCGATCGTTCTGAATATGACGCTCCGCGTTTCTGGGAACCTTTCAAGGAGGCGAACCATGGCAAAACGATTCAGCGAAACCTGTATAAGAATCAAACGGGCAATAAGCTGATATTCGAAGAATTGAATTTCGCCGTGGGGGTTTCGTTCCGTTATTTGTGGACCTTTAGTGACCTTTTTGGCTTCGCGCGGAAAGCATGGGTAGAGAACTTGCTTCAAGAGCCAGTACGAATTCGAATACTGGACGGTATTCAAAACCTGGTTCCCTATGGCCTGGATCAGGCGTTCGTGAGCCAGTACAGCAATCTGTCTGATGCGTATAAAAAATGCGAACTTTTGGATGAGGGAAAATTGGCGATTTTCTATCTGAGTTCGGTTCCCACCGATCGAGCGGAGCCGAGCGAAGGCCTTAGGGCAACGGTTGCATGGAGTCTGGGGTTGGCCTGTGAGACGGTGCTGCTTTCGTCTCGTCAAAGGGAGGTTTTTCGAAATGGAAAAACCTTGAGCGGCGAGAGAGATATTCGAGGGATGCGTGGCGCTTATTTGGTTGAAAGCCTGATTGATTTGGATGCAGGTGGACAAAAGGATTGGTGGATAGTGGCTGAGATTAATCAAGACGCCGCTCAGGTCGAATCGTTGCAGTCGGATTTACGGACGGACTGGATGAGAGAACGGCTCGAAGTCGACATCGAAAAAAATGTTGCTGATCTTCGATTGAAAGTGGCGTCAGCTGATGGACTATCACTCACCTCGGATCGTTTAAGAGATAGTCGGCATTATTCGAATACATTGTTCAATATAATGAGGGGAGGCGTGTTTTATGATGCTTACCGTTTGGATGTGTCGGATTTCGTCGATTACGTAGAATCGAGAAATCGATCTGCGTTTTCTGGATTGAAGGTTCGACTCGATAAGGAGTTTGGGAATCGAGAGAACGTGGATTATGATGAGCTAGTCCAATGGGCGTCACAGTCTGGCGACGCTCGACTCATTAGGTTGTCCAGAGAGTATTTGCCGTTGACCTTCAGTCGAAGACATGGGGATCCGAGTCGCCCTTGGAATCGATTTTCCATTGAAACTCAGGATAAGCTTGGAAACCCGGTTCTAGGGTACGAAGGAAACTGGCGTGATATTTTTCAAAATTGGGAAGCGCTCGCCTGTTCGTATCCAGGTTACGTGGAGGGAATGGTGTTTCGTTTTTTGAATTCATCTACATTGGATGGATACAATCCCTATCGAATTACGCGTGACGGGATAGATTGGGAAACGATCGAACCAGATTCGCCTTGGTCGAATATCGGATATTGGGGTGATCATCAGATCATCTATTTATTGAAGTTGCTTGAGACGTCGGTCCGTTATCATCCAGAGGTCTTACGAGAATTGCTGGGTGAATGCATTTTTACTTACACTCAGGTGCCTTATCGAATTCGTTCGTTTTCGGAGATTTGGAAGAACCCGCGCGAGACGATTGATTTTAGCGACGAAGATGCTGCGAAAATCGATAAGCGTTGTTCAGCGATTGGCACTGACGGAAAATTGTTGGTAGATAGGAGCGGAGAAATTGAAGAAGCAACTCTTGCTGAGAAATTGTTGATTCCTTTGCTTTCGAAATTGTCGAATTTCGTCCCTGACGGAGGAATTTGGATGAATACGCAGCGTCCCGAGTGGAATGATGCGAACAATGCCCTGGTGGGTTATGGCATATCGATGGTCACGCTGGGTTACGTGAATCGATACATCGAATTCATGTTGAAGCTACTGGAAGTTGAAAGCGACGAGGCTGCGTATTTGGTTCACGGCGAGGTTATGGAAATGCTGACCCATCAGTCTGCTGTTTTCGATGAATTCGAGAGCAGTTTGGTTGGCGGATTCGATTCGAAATCACGAATGGAAATGGTCCGAATGCTGGGAATTGGAGGGGAGTCATTTCGAAATCAATTGTACGAAAATGGATTCGCTGGTTCTTGGAAGAGCCTTTCCCTTAAGGGAATTATCGACTATTTGAAGCTTAGTCAGCGTTTTGTCGAAGCATCGATTGACGCTAATCTGCGAGCCGACCTATTGTATCATTCGTATAATTTGATCAAAGCGACGGGAGGAGACTGTTTGGAATTAGACCGATTGCCAATTATGCTAGAAGGCCAGGTGGCGGCTCTGAGTTCTGGGCGCTTATCGGTTGACCAAGTTGTTAGCTTGTTAGCTGCACTGCGGAGCAGTGCTCTATATCGCGAAGATGTCGCAAGTTATCTATTGTATCCAGATCGTGAATTGGCAACTTTCTTAGAGAAAAACGTGGTATCGAGAACTATGATGGAGAGTAATCGATTGTTAGTGGAAATGATCAAACGCTGTGATGAGCGGGTAATTAAGAGAGACGTGGTCGGCCAGTTTCGATTTAATGGAGACTTTCGAAATAGCGATGAATTGAGGAGCGAACTGGAGAATATAGCAGTGGACTATCCTGATTTTTCGAGTGCTGATATACTGGCGAACGTGAAGTCGATATTCGACGATTGCTTCGATCATCTTCGCTTCACGGGAAGGTCCAGTACGTTTTTCGCATACGAAGGTTTAGGGAGCGTGTACTGGCACATGGTATCCAAATTATTATTGGCCATCCAAGAGAATTATGATTGGGCGCAAGTAAATGGAGCTCAAAAAAAGACGCTTGATGTATTGGGAAAGTACTATTTTGAAACGTTTGAAGGACTTGGGCTAAATAAAGAATCATGTGATTACGGAGCCTTTCCGATCGATGCTTATTCGCATACTCCAAAGCATTGCGGAGCTCAGCAACCTGGGATGACGGGACAGGTGAAAGAGGATATAATCACTCGCTTCGGAGAAATCGGTTTGAAGGTTAAAGGAGGACAAATCCGGTTTGAGCCGCTTTTGCTTCGCCGAGAAGCCTTTTTGAACGAACCAGCGGAATTCCTTTACCTCGATCAATCTGGAAGTCCGAAAAGCAAGTTAATTCAATCGGGCGAGTTAGCAGTCACTTTCTGCCAAACGCTTTTTGTGCTTCGACTAGGGGAGGCTTGGAGTATTCGGATTAAACGTGCGACAAACGAAGAAAAGATTGAAGACGAAGCGTCGTTGTCAGTTGAAAATAGCCAGTTGGTTTTCGAACGAAATTCGGAAATCTTGGAAGTTGAAGTGACGATTCCTCAAATAATTATTGGCTCGTAGGCTAGGGCCTGCTCTTTGCGTTTCACTCGCAACTGATAATTGAAAATAGGTTCTTTTTGAGCGCGAGTTGTTGGTTGCAACCATTTGGAGGAACGTCCGTTTATGATTAATAAAAGAGTCTAGATGTAGTGTGGCGCGTCAATTGCGATGATCTGTTGTCTGGGGGGGGAGCCGCTAAAATGAGTCTATGTAAAAAACAATTATATCTAATTTCGTTAAAAAACCACTTTGTCGGTAAGAACTGGCAATATAACAATGAAAACGAAAAAAGAGATGAACATGATCACATCGAGTACTATGGCCATCGTCCCATTGGGTCCGTTGGCGATTCTTCTGCCCACAGGAGATGTACTCATTGGTCTTCTGGTATTAGCGGCATTGGTCGCTCTTGCATGTATGGAAGTCCGTCAGGGGACTGAGACAGGCATGCCAAGAGACCAAGTCTGAGGTTTAACCGCGTACCTTTGGGCTTTATATAGTTCTTGGTGAAACGATTATTCTGGTGTGTGATAACTGGAAAATAACTGGGCAGTCGCTCGGAAGAGCGACTCCCTATAAATTTTGTAGTATCGTCGATGCCCGAAGGTTTAGGAAATGTGTGTGAGTAGCGACCGATCTCTAAGCGGCCATTGTAGCTGAGATCGCTGGACGATTGTATCGTTCACTGTGGCCGCTCGGAGATCGACTGCTACCTTTAGAACTACTTTTGAGAAGGACGTTGCTGGTCGATTGCTTAATGGGAAATTCGGTGGTAGAAATTTGGCTCAGGCTCTGGCAGAACGGTTTTGGAACCGTCGGGCCAAATGACTTCGGCGGTGATGATCGCTTTGGCATCTCCTAGACCGAAATGTATTTTCGAAGGCGTTTGTCCGGAGTAGGCTTCGCCGAGCGTGTAGACGCGTTCGGTTTCGTACTCATCGCCGATAATGCGTATTCGCGTACCGATAAGTGCTTTGCCTTTCGATGACATAAGGTCGAAACCAATCCAGTTGCGACCGGCTGATGGGAGCCGGTTTTCGTAAATGTAAACGCGCTCGGAGGCGTTAATCGAATCTTGCTCGACAAGCAGAAGATCCACGCGACCATCATTATCGAAATCTTCGCCGATGACCGCTCGTCCATCGCCGCCGTTAGAGACGCCGAAGAGGTAGGCTATGTTGATGAAACCTTCGCCGGATAGGTTCAAGTAGAGGTGGTCTTTTTCGTAGGGATTCCACCCCATCTTGTTTCCGCCGACGAGCGCTTTCGGACCGAAGGAGTTAAAGTACTTACTGATCTGGGAGGTCGTGACGTTTGTTTCGTTGTAGATATCGTGAGTCCAGAAATTGGTGCAATAGTCGCGAGCGGTTCCTTTTGATAGGAAGCCATTCGATATGAAGATGTCAGGATAGCTGTCGTTATTGAAGTCTAGCGAACTGCTTCCCCAAGACCATCCGGAGCGAGCGATGTTCTCGCTATGTTCATTTTGGCGAAAGTCTCCTTTCCTATTTCCATAATAGAGGCGATTTCCGTACGCGATGCGCATTCTCATTTCTTGGTGGTCGGGAAATTCGGTTCTGCCTAGGCCCATTTGTTCTAGTCGACGGGCGGTGGTAGAGCTCATTCCAACCGCGAGTAGGTCCATGCTTCCATCCCGGTTGAAATCGGCGAATGTTTGGCTCATTCCAAAAAGGCTGCGGTCGTCGACCCAATCATCGGTTCTGTCTTTTAGAGTTCCGCCAGTGTTTTCGTAAAAGTCGATCCCGGAAAAATCGCTTGTAACCACCATGTCCATACTTTGGTCGTTGTTGAGATCCAGCATTGAAGCGACGTAGGCTCTGCGGCCCCGCTTTTTCGATAATTCTGTTTCCTGGCTTATGTCCGTGTAGCGAAGGCCTCCTGTATTGCGTAGCAAGTAGGCCGGTTTCCCGTCATTGGCGTCGAAGTATGGGGTTGGCATCTTTCCGTCCTCGTATGCAGGAGTGGAAGGGCCGAGATAGAGTTCCGGATAGCCATCTCCCGTAAGATCACCCGCGGCGAGCATGGCGATGACAAGCGGTGATTCCGATTTCCATATTCCGAATGGTTTTCCGTCGAAAGTTTGTGTATCCGAATTGTAAGTATAAGCGAATAGATAGGGCGCTTCGTGGCTTGCTACTACGTATTCGATATTTCCGTCCAGATTGAGATCCGTCAATATCGCAGCAGTCGTTCGAGTTCGAATTGGAAAAGTAGTGAGAGGAACTTCTCTAAAATTGAATTCACCTTCGTTGTAGAAGATTTTGTTTAGTTTTGGGAAAACGATATCGGAGAATCCGTCTTTATTGAGATCCTCAACTAGGACTATACTATATGGAGTTTCTCGCTTATTCGATTCGAGCCAGAGGCTTTCCTCGAACGGAGCTGCTTGCGAGCGTGTTAGCAGATCGATCTGTTTTATTCCAATGTAGTCCGGTTCGAATATTCCGTTCGGATTGGATTTATGATTCCAAGCAATGTTGAGAACCCCGCGAACGATGTAAAATTGTGAATCGGGTTTCGGTCCACGAGCGTGTATGGAGAAACTGAACTCAGATTTCGCGGCATCGTCTTTGGGCGCTTCGAATTTCGAATGATGCCATTCGGTTTGCTCGATGCGAAATCCGAGATTTTCTAACGTCTTCAGAGCTTCGCCGAATTCGCTACGAGACAAAATCGATTTGCGTTGAGGCGAGTGGCTCTGGATCTTTATACCTTCTGGCAGTGACTTGGCGGTCGATAGTTGCAGCCGATCTATGGAGTTGAATGCGAATTCGTGAAATGGTGCGTATTGATTGCCACATGCACGCAATTTATCCCAAAGCTCTATGAAGGCGGTTTCGTAATCTTGAGCTAGCCGTTCAGGTTTCCAGATGGTTTGATCGCGCTGTTCCCGGAGAAATTGAACGATTGATATTCTATCCTGCCCAATTAGAGGATGGATCGTTACAACAGCTAGTAATACAAAAAGAGCAAAGTGCATGCGGTCGAGATTTTGTTTGAAAACGAATCGTATAAAGGCTTGTGTAAGATGCAATCTAATGCAACCAAAATCATTCATGAAAAAGTTGGAGTCTGTTGATTGGTCGAATTTAGGGCGTTCGTTGACGTTTGTAAATCTTGGGATCCTTATGGCCATCAGTCCTTTAAAGGGGGAGTCATTGTCGATATTCTTGGGTACTGAAATTAAATTTCCTGCAAAAGCTGGGGAATTCTATCAGGTGGAGCTTTCTGAGGATTTGGAGACCTGGTCGAATGTGGGTGGGCCTATAAGAGGATCGAGCGATGCAATGGATCGATTTACCAAGGGTGCGGAGACCAAGAGAAGCTTTTATCGAGCAAGAAGAATTTCGAATCAGTGGACCTTGGTGTGGAACGATGAGTTCGAAGGGTCGACGATTGATCGTTCGAAATGGATTAACGACGTTAATGCTAATGGGGGAGGGAATAACGAGTTTCAGTATTACACCGACGAATCGGAGAATAGTCGGATTGAGAATGGGTTGTTGATTATTGAGGCTCGAAAGGAGTCTTATCAGGGACTTGATGGATCGAAGGAATATACCTCGGCGAGATTGAATACGAAATTCCGTGGTAATTGGAAATACGGGAAGATCGAGGCGAGAGCTAGGATGCCGATTGGACAGGGGCTATGGCCTGCGATTTGGATGTTACCGGCGAAAAATATTTATGGATCATGGGCCTCGAGCGGCGAAATCGATATCGTAGAAATAGTGGGGCATGAACCTTCTACTGTGCATGGAACGATTCATTACGGAGGTAGGTGGCCGTTCAATACAAGTACGGGGACTGAGTTTGAATTGGAATCGGGAACCGTTGAGGATGCGTTTCATACATATGCAATCGAATGGAAAGAAGGAGAAATTAGTTGGTCAGTTGATAGTTATGTATATCAGACTTTAACGAGTTGGAGTTCTGAAGGGGCGCCTTTCCCGGCACCATTCGATCAGCCATTCTATTTAATCGTCAATCTTGCAGTTGGAGGAAACTGGCCAGGCGGCCCTGACTCGACGACCCCGTTTCCAGCTCGTATGGAAATCGATTATGTGCGCGTTTACCAATGGATTGAATAGGTAGCGACCTCTCTTCGGGCACGGTATTCAAGAAATCCACCTGAAAAAACTAAGCGGAATAAATGCGCCTCTATTTCTTGGATACGTGCACGAATCGTGGTCTTTGTCTGAATTCAGTCTCTCGCTAAGAAAGTAAGGGCGGCCTCACCGAGGCCGCCCTTGCTGTTTGAAATTTATTATCGAAGACCTATTTGATAATCATTTGATCGACGGACGTGCCGGCGGGGATCATCGGGAGGACGTGTTCTGTGTAGGGAGTAATGACGTCGAGAAGAAAGGCCTCGTCGCTATCGAGCATTTCCTGGATGGCGTCGCGGAGTTCTTCTTTTTTGTGTACGCGTCGAGCGGGAAGGCCGAAGCCATTGGCGATCTGTACGTAATTCGGATAAAGGCCTCCAAGGTTTTCGGGCGAGCCGATGTTGTTCTCGTCGCCAAGGATCGTGTTACCTCGTACGCTGTCGTAGAATCGGTCTTCCCACTGCATCACCATTCCGAGATGCTGATTGTTGAGGATCATCGCTTTGGCTGCGATCTTTTCGATTTTGGCCGTCGCAAGTTCCTGGACGTTCATAATGAAAGAACCATCACCGTCGATATCGATTACTTGCTTGTCTGGGCAGGCGACTTTGGCTCCGAGAGCTGATGGGTAGCCGTAACCCATCGAGCCGAGACCGAGGGAAGAAATATGGTGGCGCGGGTATTTGAAATCATAGAACTGAGCAGCCCACATCTGGTGCTGGCCAACACCGGTAGTGATGATCGCTTCGCCGTCAGTAAGTTCGTAAAGAATGCGAATCGCTTCTTGGGGAAGGATGTGTTCGCTCTCTTCGTACTTGAAGGGGTATTCGCTTTTCCAGGACTGAATCTGGTTTGTCCAAGTGCTGATGTCGGGTTTTTTGAAATCGTTTTGCTCGCTCAGTTCGACCATGCGGCCGAGCGCTTGCTTGATTTCTCCGACGATCGGGTGGTGGACGATCTTGTTCTTGTTGTGCTCGGATGCATCGATGTCGAGATGTACGATCTCTGCTTGCGGGGCGAAAGTGGATACGTTGCCGGTGATGCGATCGTCGAAGCGAACGCCGAAGGCGAGAAGGAGATCGGAGTTATGAACCGCGAGATTGCCGTAGGCCGATCCGTGCATGCCGAACCATTTAGTGGATAGTTCATGCGTTTCGGGAAATGCACCGACGCCCATGAGCGTGGATGAGCAGGGGATACCGGTCTTTTCGATGAAGGCTCCGAGCTCGCGGAAGGCCTCTGCAGAGACGATCCCGCCGCCGTAGTAAATCATCGGTTTTTTTGCATCTTCAATTAGATTGAGGATGTTCTTTAGCTGACTGTCGGTGGCGTAAGTGGGGAGCTTGGATTCGCGAAGTTCAATCTCGCCGGGCCATTCCGGGACGATTTTGGATTGCTGGACGTCTTTGGGGATATCTATGACGACGGGACCGGGGCGGCCTGTAGTCGCTACTTTGAATGCCTCTTTTACCGTGTGGGCGAGGTCGTTGATATCCATTACCAGGTAGCTGTGCTTCACGACTGGGAGGGTCATGCCGAAGAAGTCGGTTTCCTGGAAGGCGGCTTTGCCGATAAATTTCGAGTAGACTTGGCCGGTGATGCAGACGAGTGGAGTGCTGTCCATGTACGCGTCGGCGATTGCGGTCATCAAGTTGGTTGCGCCTGGACCGCTGGTCGCCATGCAGACGCCGGGTTTTCCGGTTGCGCGAGCATAACCCTCGGCAGCGAAGGAGCCGCCTTGTTCGTGACGCGGAAGTATGGTGCGAATGCAATCTTTGGCCTTGGCCAGTGACTGGTGCATTTCCATG
>Ga0233432_10000506_pt1 | contig 37382 bp, 50 predicted proteins | sample SI_122_August201_6_FD_179870 | JGI IMG/M metagenome (GOLD analysis project Ga0233432, IMG submission 179870) | Seawater microbial communities from Saanich Inlet, British Columbia, Canada - SI_122_August2016_10_MG | ecosystem: Environmental > Aquatic > Marine > Inlet | place: Canada: British... | reverse complement strand
GCTGCACATCTATCGCAGCAGCCTTGACAGAGAAGAGGAAAGAACGTATACTAACAGCCGGGCGTATAGCTCAATTGGTTAGAGCACCGAACTCATAATTCGTAGGTTCACGGTTCGAGTCCGTGTACGCCCACCAAACTGCCCTTAGCTCAGCTGGATAGAGCAACGGCCTTCTAAGCCGTAGGTCAAAGGTTCGAATCCTTTAGGGCAGGCCAACACCGCTCGCGTGGTGGAATAGGTAGACACAACAGACTTAAAATCTGTCGCTGATTACAGCATCCCGGTTCGAGTCCGGGCGCGAGCACCAAAGTTACGGGAGTCGAGCAGCCGGCGAGTAGGCCCTCACTCAATGGTATTGCTCCTCCCGTACGCAGCAGCCGGTCAAGGTTCTTCGGGCATCAGTTTATTATAACACGAACAGCCGGTGGTTGTCAACCTCTTTTTATCCAAAATAAAATAATAAAATGGCTAGAAAACGGTTGACAAGTAATGTGTTCGATTGTATACTGTATACAGTTAAACAATAAAGAAGGGCTTTAATATGTCGAAACTAAACACAATCGAAAACACTTTTACTGTAGAGCTTGCTGGAGACAGCATTTGGGACTACGAGGGTACTAAAACTGTAACAGTGAATAGCATTACTGTAGAGACGTTTGAGGACGATGCTAACGAGTTTATGCACGATTATAAAAGCATATATGTAGGGCACGACACTACGTGGGAAATATACACGGACAGTGGATTTGAACGTGCTATTAGCGAAGCATTAGGATATGACGTTACATTTACAGAGCAAGGAATGCAAGAAGACGGCTTTGCTAGTATGGAAACATAACGGCAAATAAGGGGTTGACAGTGTAGCGTTTAGGCGCTATACTGTATACAGTTAAACAATAACGCATGAGGGCAAATTATGCAAACTATGTATGTACTAATGCTGCAAGGCACAGGCGACGACGAATACGCTTTTGAGACTGCAGGCGTGTTTACTAGCAGAGAACTAGCGGTTGCGAAAGCAGACGCAATAAATGCGGAGTACGAAGACGACGACTTTGAGATAGAATATGCTGTTGAAGAATGGCAATTGGACAAATAGAGGTTGACAAGCACTGTAGAATGTGCTATAACTGTTATATAGAGTTTAACGCAAGAGGGCATCATGCAAAACAAAACTAGAAAAACACTTAACGTTCATTTCGTAAACCGCGGCTATGGCACAGACGAAGGCTTCAAGCAAGTCGAACTGCTATCCACAGCCGTGTGCGAATTCTCGGGCAAGCCACTAGCAGAGATTGCTTCACCGTTCGGACTAGGTGGTAGCTTGGTTGCAGAGTATGAGGCACACGCTGGCGCAGGTAAATGGGTTTGTGATTTAGATTAGGTTTTGGCAAATTAATGGTTGACAAACCATTTTAAAGACTGTATACTGTAAGTATAACAATTAGGAAAGTAGGGCACACTATGCAAAAATCAATTTATGAAGTAAGCGATCAACACAAGCAACTAGCAGCCGTTGGTCGTCGTATGTGCGATATGAGTGAATACGCAAACTGCAAGGGCATGAAGGACGAAGACTTCAAACTCTTAAACGATATGAGCCACGTAGGTTCGCTGCTCACCAAGCTGGGCAATGCATTTGGTCCAAAGCTAGAGAAAGACTTTACAGCCGAGGATATGGATTTAATTGCTCGATTTGTTAAAAAAGAGATTGACATTCCGCAAATGGGGTAGTATACTGTATATAACAGTTAGGGCAAAGGGCAAAGCAAATGATTAAAACACTAGGTTGGTTAACAGTAATTGGAGTAGGCTTGTACACAGGCATTCTACAAATGATGCTGATAATGCTTGGCGCAGCAATTGTTTGGTTTGGCGCTGCACTTAGCAGCCTAGGAGGCGCACTATGAAATGGATACTATTAGCAACTGTACTTGACTGGCAACCAGTTTACAATGATCAAAAGACTTGTGAACTAGCAGCCGAGCAGCTCAAGAAAGTATACTACCAGGAAGTAGCAGCCTGTATTCCAAAGCCAGTGACAACAGCAGCCAACGATCAGATGACTGATGTGTTTGCAAAGATGTTGGACATGGTAAAAGAATTACAAGCTATTGAGCCAAAAGAGCTTGACAAGAGCAGCAACTGAGCGTATACTGTACATATAAATTAATTAAAGCAAAGAGGGCAAACTATGCAAAACATTACTATCCAAGAAGGCACTTACAAGATCAGAGGCAAAGATGTTGATCTATCAGGTATGACCTTTCCACTCGTAGAAGAATTCAAAGTAGGCGCCAGAGGTGGCTACGTAACAGTAGACGGCACAGCAGTTAATGGCTTTCCAGATCGCAACATCAAGATCATGTGCGACTCAGCAGATGCATACCGTGCAGCCGGCAACAAGAAGATTGCAGTTGTAGAGGAGTCAGACGAAGAAGTTATTGATCGTATCCGTGAACGTTTTGACATGTTGAAGGACATGACCAAAGCAGTCAAGAAGGGTGCTGTGCGAGCTATGATCGTATCAGGTCCTCCAGGTGTAGGTAAGTCACATGGTGTCGAAGAAGTTCTTGAACGCTATGACACACTAGAGCATCTAGGTGCTGGCAAGAAGTATGAAGTTGTCAAAGGTGCTATGAGTCCAATTGGCTTGTACTGTAAACTGTTCAACTACGCAGACAAAGATTCAGTACTAGTGTTTGATGACTGTGATGCTATATTCGAAGAGCCATTGGCGCTTAATATTTTAAAAGCTGCATTAGACTCTAAGAAGAAGCGTACAATCCATTGGAACACAGACAGTTTCAAACTACGTAATGAAGGTGTGCCAGACAGCTTTGAGTTCAAAGGTAGCGCGATCTTTATTACCAACTTGAACTTCCAGGATATCAAGAGCAAGAAATTACGCTCGCACTTGGAAGCACTAGAGAGTCGTTGCCACTATATGGACTTGACGATCTCAACAGAACGTGACAAGATGTTACGTATTGCACAAGTTATCAAAGATGGTATGCTTGATCAGTACAAACTAGACGACGATGTCAAAGCAGAGATAATTGACTTTGTCGATATTAATAAAAAGAGACTACGTGAACTGTCATTGCGTACAGTACTAAAGGTAGCAGATCTCGCAGTAGCCTTTCCACAACGTTGGGAAGCTATGGCAGAGAACACTGTGATGAAACGCTCTTAATGCCCTCGAGAGCAGTCACAGTGTACAAAGTGGAAGCATAGAGCAAGCCCTCACGCTCTGCAGACACATGCGCCCGGAACAGGACATGCCCTCGTCCAAACGTTCCGGGCTTTTTTTTGACTAGCAGCCGCAGACTTATCCACAGGATATCCACAGCAAATTAATTTAATATTTTGGTAAGAAAAAGGTTGACAGCACACTCATATGAGACTATACTGTATACAGTTAAACAATAAAGTGTGAGGGCACAAACATTATGAAAAACTTTACAATCACAGTAATACACGCAAGCTTCTTAGAAGAAGGCGAAACAGCAAAAGCAGTCGCAAAGGTAACAACCTCAGGACTAGACTTATTCCAAGCAACAGAGTATGCATACAGATACACAAACAATGTAGATGGTAGCTGGTCAATGAAGATTGGTGAAGACGCTAATGATGACGTTGAGGTCCTAGCACCCCTCATACAGCACAACGGCAAAGCATACGGCCTAAGGTCAACATCAGTAGGCGATGTGATGATCGTAGATGATGGTGAAGGCTTTGTAGATACATTCAAGGTAGCAGGCTTTGGCTTTGAACCTTGTGAGCCAATTGACTATGATATAGTTGATGCACAAACATTCACCACAACAAGTGTTTTAGCATAACGGTAAAAAAGAGGTTGACAGTATACGTTTAAGAGCGTATACTGTAAGTATAAACAATAAAGCAGAGGGCTTACATTATGAACACAGCAACACAAACACTAGCAGCAATTGCAAATGATCCTAAACTATACACTGTAGAGGACCTTAAGACTATTATGCAAGAAGCAAAACAGTCAGCAGCAATTGCAGCACAATCATTCTTAGACGATTGGAATGCAAGCACAGGTGGCAACCAATACGGTGAGCCAATGTATTGTGGCTTTGCTTGGGTAAACATCTACAAGATCAAAGGCAACACCAAGCTAGGTCGTGCTATGAAGCAAGCGGGTTACACCAAAGACTACACAGGTGCTTACCAGATATACAACCCAGCAGGCTATGGCGGACAGTCAATGGACGTTAAGGAAGCTGGAGCAAGAGCAGCAGCTCAAGTGTTTACAAACTATGGCTTTACTGCTTACGCAGGTGGTAGGGCAGACTAATACAGCAGGCTAGGCTGATGTGGGGACTGTGTAGGACACGCCCACTGACTAGTACAACGTAGCATGTAGTAATACAACACACTAGACAGCTAGTGCTACGTGAACATAGAAAGAACTTAGTGTGGGAAAGATCCTTGCGTGATGCAGGGATTTTTTTTGACTTTAATAAAATATTTTTTATTTTTTTCTCGAGGGGGGTCGGGGCTTATAAACACTAATTAAAACAACTACTTACTAGTGCTTAATGGTCGCTAAATCACCACCCAGATTCTGTAAGTACTTCTCTATAATTTTTCGTACAGCATGTTTTTACCATACAGAACCCATTTCGCACTGTATACAAAAACTTCGCTCTATAATAGAATCTCATTCTAAAATTTTTTGCGCATATATTTTTTACAGTATACAAACCCTTTTCGAGCGTAGCGTATACACACGAGCTCTAACGAGTGTGTAGTGAACGCAGTTCGCTTGTAGTACACACTACTAGAACCTCTTAGCTCTGCTCTAGAGTCAACGCAGTGTAACGAACGATAAGTAACTGTATGCACGGAGATAGAGGTAATCCTAAAATAGTTGTACTCATGCTAGTAGTATGTGTAGTGTTACATGCTGTTGTGATACCTTTGTGGATGCACTCATTAGGACTATGATATGAACGAATTGAGATTTATAGACGACTCAACTACAGAGTATATACAGGATATAAACACATTTTCATTTGCAACTGATCTTATGTTACGTGGTATATACAGCGAACAACCCAACGCCAATACGCTATTGTTTGCGAGTCAACAGGACCTAGTATACGCTACACTAGCATACAAAGGAAACGCTAGTTTAGAGTGGGATTAGACTGGTGCCTGTGTGCTTATATAAGCGTCATACAGCGTGTTTTAGTATGAGGTACTATGTTGATAGTGGGGAAAATTTTTGCTTTAAACTAACTAGCGTTAGCTGCTTCGCAGCTTTGGCGGCGCAGGCGCTTCGCGCTTTTGGGCCTAACCCGGTCACATCATAAATACAGTATGGACAATAGAAAAAAAGTATTCGCAACTTCAAACTCACCTGCCAGTCGCAATGGCAATTACTCAGTAAGTCTTGACTTTTCAAAAGGATCTAGAGGTAGTGTTACAGTAAAGGCACAGCCTGAACGCACTACGTTTACACAAAAAGATAGAAAAGTCAACTACAAAAAGTAATCACGCATACTCAAAGTTTTGACATGTGTCGCCGCGATTGACTAGTACAGCACCATTCTTTAGGTGAAAGCGTTCGGCCATTTCAGTAAGTGGGCTTAGTGTTACATAACGTGTACAGCCCTTGTGTTCTTGTATCCAACTCTGTGCCGCAAACACTATGTCTCTTCCTGCTCCGCGATCATACGACCACACTGTGTAAAATACTGCTGTGCTTGCATACTCGCCTTCTTGACTAGCTGCTTGTGAGTATAGATCCAACTGTTGTTCGTTCTCAGGTATTTGATTGGTATAGGCTACACATATAACAGCTCTTGCTCTAGGTCTAATATCGTTGCGACTGTACAGCACAAATGCTTGTCTACCTGGGCTAGTTCTATACAAGGGTGATAGATGCGGGCGTACTGGATCATCTTCAAATAGGTGCCAGAGATCTGAGTTCTCGATTAGTTTTAACAATGTGGTTTCCTTTATTCGTCGTCTAGGTTGTTGAGAAAGTCTCTCAACTTAGTTGAATCTGTTTGAGCTCTTATCTTGCCAACGCCTGAGCCTTCAGCAGGATCATCACTTATACTGTCTTCGGGTGTGGTTGTTCCTGTGCCACGTTTGAGTGATGCTAGTATATTAGAACCTCCTCCTTGTGGCGCACTTGAGTATCCGTCATCATCTTCATCACCGATGTCAACAATACGCAGTGTGTCTATGTCAAAGCCTAGATCAATCTTTTGTCCTACGCCTGACGAGTTACGTGTCTTCATCAACTGTAACTGATAGCGTCCACGTTCACGCATTGCTCTACTTGTAAAGATACCAAACACGTTGTCTGCTGTTTGTATCTTTGAAAGTCCACCTGATATGTGCGAGTGATCAAATTCAATCTCTTCTACAGCACCACGATTCAACTGTGCCGCTGTAACAAACACTGTGTTCAATTCCATTGCTAGGTTACGTAGTTCTTCACTTACGTACTTGTCTTTGATAAACAAGTTCTCTGCACTTACCTTTGTGCTTGCTGGCATCAACAAGTCCAAGTAGTCAATCAGTAATACGTCTACCTTCTTGCCTGTTTTAATTTCATATTCTTTAATGTAACTACGTACATCATTTGCTGTCTTGCCACTAGGCATATACTTGACTTGGAATGCACCTGACTTCTTGCCAATCATCTTGACTTTCATCTCAACATCGTCAATGCTCTTAAACACATCACGACTTGGAATACCTGTAGTCATTGAATCAAGTCTCATACTAACTAGACTCTCTGCAAGCTCTAGTGTCAAGTAGATCACGTTCAATCCTTTCTCGGCCATGTTAACACCAATGTTAGCAAGGAACAAACTCTTACCTGCACCTGAACCACCTGCAAAGATATTCAGCTCGCCTCTGTTGAAGCCACCAAATAGTTTCTTGTCCATTGCTGGCCAGCCTGTGCTTACCTGTCCGTTTGTACTCTTGATGCCTTCTAGCCTTGCTCTTGGATCAGCAAAGTAGTTTGTACCCAAGTCTTTTTGTAGACCTATCTGTACAGCCTTCTTGACTAAGTCCTCGCACTGTCCATAGTCACCATTCTCTAACAAGTCAGCACTCTTTAGGATTGCTGCTTCTAATGCTTTGTGTTTACTAAACGTTTCAAACTCTTGCATTAACCAATCATAATGATTCTCTTGTAGTTCGCCTGGATCTTTTAAATTAATATCAGTTGCTGCATTAATCATATCAAACGTAGGTAATGCATTGTGTTCCATAACATAGTTGTTTAAAAACTCTGCTGGTGCTTTCAAACGTCTATCAAAGCTACCTGGATCAAACACCGCTTGACAGCGTACAAAGCTCTCAGCATCAGACAACATCATTTCAAGATATACTTTTTGTATATCATATCCGTAGTCTGTGTTTTGTCTAGTTGTCATCAAATACCCTCGGTTCTAGTTCTTCTATTGTAATTATGCTCGGGGCAAACCCAAGCGGCTCTTGTTCGATTTCTTTTTTAGTTACTGCTAAGTATAGCACAGTTATTACAAAAAGTAAAGTGATCAATCGAACCATTTCTTTGCTCGCAATCTTATTTTAAGTGGACTATCATTAGCACTACTTGCAATACTGTGTAGTGCATATAGACGTCCGTGTTTGTTTACTACATCACCTATGTCATCTAAGCCAGCAGGCCATTCAGGCATACTCACGCTCCAGCCTAGCTCGATAGCTTGCTCTACTAGTTTACTACCTGCTTGGTCTCTGTCAGGAACAACAATTATTTGTTTCTGTAGTCTGTTGAGTAACATTGCTTGTTGATCACTTATCTCAGACCCTCCCAGTGCCGTACCTTCTACGTGTATAGCATCTAGTTGACCTTCGCACACAATAGCAAACACTTTAGCATGACCCTGTTCGTCTAGTCCGTATACGTATCCAGGTTGTACCTCAGTTAAGTACTTGGGCTTCTTGTCCGGGTTCACTGTACGTCCAGTCCAACCTACTACCCTGCCTTCAAAGTAGAAGGGTATGATCAATCTATCACGATACCCTAGACTAGGGCTCCAGTAATAGTCTGTATCATCTGTGTTTAAATTACGTGAGGCCATGTATTCAAGTACTGACATACTATACTTGTTGAAGTCTGTTATGTCTGTAATCTTAATAGCATCATCTGGCAACGGGACAGTATTGAAAGTTGGTAGTTGGGCTATTTGTGTTTTAGCTTCAACTCCTTCATTTTCTCTCATAACCTCTAGTGCTACCTTGTTGATTATATCGTCAGGTGCTCCCATCCATTGTAGGAGTTTACGCAGTTTATGTGAGAAGTTCCTGCCCGGTTGCCAGGATGCCTTGAAGCCGCAGTTGAAACAATGATAACTTACGCCTCCATCGGGGTTGCTTATTAAGCCGCCACGTCCTCGAGTGTCTGCACTGTTACCATTGTTATGACAACACGGTGCGTTAAAGGACAGCCAACCACTAGGCGTTTGTTTACGCTTAGACGGTATATATGTCAGAACTGTTTCGCTTACTACACTCATAGTATTATTATACAGCCGCTTTGCAGTTAAGTCAAGAGTTTTTAATATATTAATCCGTATGCAATACACCAAAGTTCTAGGCCAAGCCTATACAATAATATATACAGCAAAGGTGATACTAACAGTAAAGCCGCCCAAACGGACGGTTGTTTAAATAGTTCTTTCATTAAAAGTACTTCCTAAAGCCAACTTCAGCATTACGTCCTAATTGACTGTAACCGTTTGGTCTTTGATATTTTTCATTACTAATGTTATATATCCCCAAAAATACATTCCAATCATTTTTCTTATAGTCTATTTCTGCATTGTAAGTTACAAGGGCATCTACATCAATTGTTTGGTATGTGATACTATCTATGTCTTTGTGCTTGCCGTAATAGTCGACATCAAAGGAATAAACAATTTCATCTATTATTTTAGATAGTTTTAATTTATTAGTAACATTAGGTCGTCTTAGTTTTCGTTCTCCATTGGACTGCCTAGCATCTATAATAGATATATTATTTTCTATATATACACCGCTTAGTTCGTGTGTAGTTTTACCTTCAAGGCCTTTAGTGTAACTACGCCCTGAGTCATTTACATACGTGCCGTTGTATATGATTGCATTATCTTCTTTAGTAAGAAATATTGCTGTATCTATAAAACTATTTCTAAATCCAATTTCATAACTTATAGTATCTTCTTCTAGTAAGTTAGGATTGCCATTGAACCCGTAATTATCTTTTCCGTACATTTCGTATAGTGTCGGAACTCTGTATCCAGATGATACACTAGCTCTTATACCGTTATTAGCTATTCCAATTCTACCAGTGTCCTTTTCTCCAAAGCCGTCAATGGCATCGTGTCGAACACCATATGAAAGAACAGTACCGTTAACAACAGAATTATTATTTACAAATATACCTTTGGTAGTACGTTTTTTATCTACACTACTGTAGTAAGGAAAAACTCCTCCAGTGTCTAATAAGAAATCTGCATCTATCTTTTCAACTTCTGTACCTACGATTATATCATTGTTATCAACTTTAATAAGTTTAGAAGCATATAGCGTGTTCACTGTACTATCGTAGTCTCCTTCAAGCCATCTACCTTTAGTATATATTCTCCTATGATTTGAATTGTTGAGTGTTACACGAACTGTTTCGTTATTATAATCTAACTGTGTATTAGTCCAATTCCAATCACCTGTATACTCAAGGGTATCACCTTGCGAATCTAAATTTGAATAATTAGTTTCGTCTATGTGTATAAGTCTGTAATTACTATAATCGGTGTGATACAATAAGTTAAGATTTATATTTTTATTTTCGTATGGATCTGTTTCTTCACCGTCTGGGTATACACTAATACCGTCTGTGCGTTCGCCGTCAATAGTAAGAGTGTAATCTAAGTTTTTTACTTTTCCAGATAATTGTGTTTCTACTGCAACTGAATTATTATTTCCTATTGTGGAACCTATATAGGATCTGCTTGTTACATCTGATACTAGATTAACTACACCTCCGGCTGCATTTGCTCCATACAAACTACTCATTGGGCCTTTGTATACTTCGACAACATCTATACCTGTAAAGTTGTGTTGCCCAAGATCGTCTGTACCTGTTGGGCTACTATGGTCTTTAATAGCAATACCATTAAGGGTTATAAGGCTTTGATCACTATCTGCGCCTCTTATAAACAAGGAGCTCATTTGTCCTTTTGGTCCGCTTGATAATATATCAAGACTTGATATATCCTCTAGCTCATCAGTTTCAACTATGTCATAGGAATATGTATTACTAGCAATAATTGAAGGGGTTCTATCAGCATATACATAAATTACAAGCTCTGTTGCATATACTGGGGTCATTAAAAAAGCCGCACAGAAAGCGGCAATTAAGTTATTTTTATTTTTCATGCACTTATTATAACGTAATTATATTACGTTGTCAACCTAATTTCTAACTAATATTTTAGGTACTGTGCTGTTTGGATTGGCTGTTGTTTTAAAACGTATGTATGTAAACACACCGTTAAAGTTTATAGGCGTAGGTCCAGTTTCGTTACCAGTTAGTGTTGTTGTGCTAACATCAGCCCAATTAGTTGTACCGGTTATTTGATTTTCTAATGTTCCTTGTACAACAACATCGCCAATGTACGAATCAGTGTATACTGCCGCAGTGTGTAAAGCCTCATTACCGTTTATTCCGGGCTGAGCTTCAATGGTTTCTGAATACCAAACATCGTTGTCCATTACAAAGGTATCAACTACCTTACTATCTATTGGCCCTGGAAATGCACTACTACTTACTCTAATAACTCCTGCGCTGTCAAACCATTCATTAGCATATGTTAATACTTTAGTATCGTCATAATCTACTAGATAGATATTGTAAGATAGATATTGATCTTTTACATTTAGTAAATCATTTTCAGTAACAGTAACACTAAACAGACCTTTTTTAGTATATGCAGTACTATCACCTTCTTGTAAGTTGACGCCGTCACGTTCAATAACCATTTGTTTGTTCTCATCAAATGCAACAAACTTAGGTGTGTATCTATCTACATCTAATGGTTTCTGATCTGGATTAATTAATTTAAATTCTAAGACATTATCAATGCCTTTATACACTTGTAAGTTTCTGCTATACACTGGTCTATACTCCGTGACGTGTCCTGCTTCATTTGCGAGGACCTCTGTTCTGTTTGATACTAAATACCTTAAAGTTTGCATACAACTATTTATCGGAAACATATGTTACTAAAAGATATCGAAAACAATCTTCCTTACATTAGCGTTGTTCATTACGGCGGCAATGAATACGTCGGCATAATTATAAATCAAGATCAATATGTTACTAGTATGTATGTTTATACATTACTACATACTGAACCTGAAAAAGAACTATTGCTAGAATTAGGAGATGCTTGGTGGTGGGAGTCAAATCGACTGATTCCTATTAACATCTTCTTAGGTGGAGAAATGGAACGTTTCAAATATGCAATAATGACTATGAACAGCAAGGATGTAAAAGTAACTATTGGTCCTTGTGTAAACTTAAATAATCTTGCTATTAAGCGTGTAAAGCGTAAATCAGTACAGCTAGTTAAGAAACCTAAGAATTAAGATCGTCACACAATAAATTCATATGTACTATAACACTCATTGCGTAAGCAAATGCGTGTGCTTTCTTAAAGAAGTAATCACCGTTTGTTGGTTTCACCCAAACCTCGTCCATTATCTTTTCCCAGCTTTCGTTTGCTAAGTATCGCTTCGCTGGACGTATTATTGCCAGTGTGGCCGCCAATTGCTGTACCGAAGTAGGCTTCAATTGTTTTAATAGACTGTCGTGTCCGCTTAGATGAAATACTTTGTCGACGAAGTCTTTGTGTTCCAGTAGTTGCCATAATGGCGTCCTTTCCATTAATTCTGTTAAGTGTTTTTCTGATTCAACATCTTTATAGATGCTTACGTTTAAGAAGTCTAGTTTGAAGTAGCCGCGTTCTTCCGCAGTCTTATGTTCGATAGTGCTTATATTATCTACAGGGTTATGTGGAACCTCAGTTGCATACACTCCTGTATTGTGTTTCTTGCCACTATCTAATTTTGCAACACGATGTTTAAGTGTAGATAATACAATATCTCTATCAGCGAAGTCTATATCAATATCAGGCATTTATTTTCTCTTTAAGTTTTATATTAAATGAAACACTAATTCTATCGCTATCAGTATCGTTTGATCTTACACCATGATATAACCAACTTGGAAATAAAATTATTTTACCCATTGTAGGCGGATATTCTACATGATCGTATTGTTTTAAAAACAATGATGTCATTGAAGCTATATTAGGATTTAAGAAATAAATGCTTCCGTCATTACTGTTAGTTTTAAAATAGTAGGAACCTGATATATCATAGTAACCGTGACTATGAACTACTGTATGTTCTTTTGGTGCTGTATTAGTGATCCAACATTCAGCAATGTCAACATCAAAATTTGTTTGACTAAAGCATTGAGTGTAAGCTGTTGTATGATTTATAATTTCATTTTTAAGAATTTTTAAATTATATTTGTTAATAATATTTTCTTCAAAGGTTGGATCACTTAAAGAATGGTTTTGTTTACCCCAGTATGAGTTTTTAGATAACTTTAATTTAGAATAACAATCTTCAATCTCTTTTTGTAGATTATCAAAATTGTTAGTTTCATTATAATAAATTGGAGTAGCGAACCAGTTTTCTAATAACATCATTATTCTCTATAAACTACTTTCTTTTGCAACATCTTTAACAAGTTGTACATCATTAGGTAATTTTCTAAAACGCATAGCCCAGTGTTGTGGATTAATCACATGATACACCATTTCTAATTGTTCGTCATTAAATTTTCCTAGCATAGCTTTACCACTAGCACAGTTCAACAATAACCAAGGACTTATTTTTCCGTCTTTGATATTCCATACTGCTTTATTCAAACTAATATAATTAAAATAATGATTCCATGCTGCCGGTTCATTTTCCGCGGCCCATTCCATCATTGTTTTTACACTACGTTCTAATGCTGTTGTTACATCTTCTTTTAGTATAAATTCTAATGCATACTTTTCATACAGTTCATCTCTTGCCCAATGATCTAATTTGACCCCGCTTGTAACAACGTAATCAATATATCGTTCAGGATATAAAGGTTTGACGTTATTAAGAAAACTGCCAAACTTAACAAAAGCATTGTAATAGGGACTAGCACAAAAATCTTCATACGTTTTTTCTTTCTTATTACCTGCACTTAGTTTATAAAATCTACCAAAAGCATAAAAACCCAAACGTACTCTCTTTTCGTCTTTTTGCAAAGCTCTACGTTTCTTCTCACACATGTGCGCCGCAAGAGTTTTTTCTCTTACATAACCGCTTCCGCAGTATTCACATATATATGGTTTCTCAGAGTTTGGCATCGATGTCATGTTCCTTAGCCAATTCTTTGAGTTCTTTTTTTGTAGATATTCTAGCAAGTAAGTCTACCTCGTCTTGTTTCATATTAGGATAAATTTTTTCTAGCAACTTCTGTGCATTATTGTTGCCTTTCTTTTTCTTAAATCCTATCCATTGATGTTTTCTAATTGATGCAGATGCATTATGTGTTGAACATAATAGATGCCATTGCAGTTGCGGATGTCTTGTTCCTAGCTCATTCCAATTCCTGTTATAAATTTGATTAGTCATAACAACAGCAAGTTCTTGTGCTTCTCTTGTCCCTACAACAGAACTTGCATACCTATTAAGTAACCAAAAGTTAACACATTTCTTTTGCTCGTCAGTTAGTTCTTTCCATACAGACTTTGCATTGTTATCAATACAAGCAAGTACTTCTCTTACTGGGAATTCTTGATATGCCATGTCTCTACATCCTCTGGTGAATTTATCTCTACTCCATTATAGTATACAGGATTTATTCCTATTTGCCAAGAGTTTTTTAACCATCTAAGTTGTTCTAGTTGCTCAATTGTTTCTTCTTTTGGTACTACTAGATTGCTATACATTTCTAGTGCATGGCGTTTGTAACCATATATACCTAAATGCCAACTACCGTATCCTGTAATTCCTCTACCAAACCAAAGTGCATGTTCGCTTGCATGTACACATTTTACTGTGTTAGGATCTTCTTGCATACAAAGAGGCATCTTTGTGTATACTGTTGAAACTGTATAATATTGTAATAACTTAGAACAAGTATTAATAATATCTGTAGTTACATCAGGCATGTCTCCTTGCACGTTTATGAAGTGATCATACTTTTGCATATAGTCTAGTTTGATTGCACCAGCACATCTTTCAGTACCGTTTGCATAGTCTGTGTCGTCTATAATAACACTTGTATTTTGAAATACACTAGCAATACGTACATCGTCAGTTAGTACGTATGTAGGTAGATTAGACGCAACACAAGCGTCATACACACGTTTTATCATAGGGATACCATCTAACATAGCTAGTGGCTTGCCGGGCAAGCGTGTGCTATTGTAACGTGCAGGGATTAGTATTGCTGTTTTCATTCATCCCAACCATAACTGTAGGTTACAATGTCTTTTACTACCTGTTCAAAATCTTCTAAGCGTAGCATATTAGGACCATCGCTTGGTGCTACATCAGGGTTAGGATGGACTTCCAAGAAAAAGTTTCTGATCCCAAGAGCAGCCCCACTACGAGCCAACCCAGGCACGTAATCACGATTGCCACCTGAGCTATCACCTTGTCCCCCGGGTTTTTGGGCAGAGTGCGTACAATCAAAAACAATAGGATGTTCATAAGTGTCGAGCATATACATAAGACCAGTATAGTCAACGACAAGAGTGTTGTAACCAAAACTTGTTCCCCTTTCTGTTATCCAGACGTCTTTAGCGCCTTCAGTTTTACTTAGCACACCTTTCATATCCCAGGGTGCCATGAACTGTCCTTTTTTAATATTAACAATTTTATCTGTGGCACAGGCTGCTTTGATTAAGTCAGTCTGTCTACATAAGAATGCAGGAATTTGATAGACGTCAACAGCGTCTTTAAATTCCCTTTCAATACGAGAAACTTGTACATAGTCGTGTACATCAGTAAGTGTCTTTACACCTAGTTCTACTTTTAGTGCAAGGAAGTCAGTTAGTGTCTCTTCCATGCCTATGCCACGCTTGCCCTGCATACTTGAACGATTAGCTTTGTCGTAACTTGCTTTGAATATATATTCTATTCCGTAGTTGTCGCATACACGTTTACACTCGCGAGCAATTTCTAAACTTTGTGGCAATGATTCGTGTTGACACGGGCCTGCTATAATTCTCATTGTTTTCTTCCTCCGTCAAATACGCAAATAAATTTTAATCCAAAGTCTGTATTATTATGTACTTTGTGGAATACGTTGTCTTCAATTAGCACAGTATCGCCGGCTGTAACATCAATTAGTTTATGATCAAGTTCCATCTGACCACTACCACTAACAAACATATACACTTCTTCTTGTCCAGCATGTCTATGTCCTGTTGTACTTTTATGAGCTGACAACATTGTACTGCTTACAACTAGATTTTTTAATATAGTATTATCTTTAACAATATAACGATTGTCATGTTTAACTACGTCACCGCCTATATCCCATTCACTGTATTTCATGTGTGTTCCTTAATTGTATAATAAGTTGTTACTAAAGTATCTAATAATTTTTTTAGTGTTGGATATTCTTCTGACAACTCACAGAGTTCCTGCCACTCGGCATAACTTATTAAGTCTCCTTGAGCCCTAGCAACACCTGCTGGGTCGCCGCCTATAATCCAACGTTTAATTTCCGGCTTGTTTTGATAACGAGCGTAGACGACTCCATCGCTACGCTCGTATATTAGTGTTTCGCCAGGTAGCAATTTACCCTGCTTCTGTGTCATTTGTACGTCCTTTGATGTAACGTAGTAACAATCCATATGCTGGTAGGAAGATAATTAATCCTACTGCAATCTTTAGTACAGCCTGTGAGCCTGCAATTTCTATCCAGTTAGCAGCCATATACTCATCTGCTGAGTTATTAAACGCTACTGCAAAGAATGTATAACTGTCAATTACATTTGCAACTACAGTTGATAGTGCCGGTGCTAACCACCATACACTCATACGTTCTCTAATTGTTTGGAACACATATACGTCAATAAACGTACCTACTGCATATGCTGTTGCTGATGCAAAGCCAATACGTAGTGCTACTGATTCTGGTGCACCTTCTGCTAGTACAACTGCAATACTTGTAATAATTGCAATTGGATATGCCATAGCAATTGTTGCTCGAGCAATGTTCTTACCTAACATTCTAACTGTTAAGTCAGTTGCTAGAATAACAATTGGGAACGTAAACGCCGCCCATGTTAATTTATAACCAGCAACTTCTACTGGTATTGCAACTAGTGCGTTACTTACTGTGATTACTACAACATGCAATAGTGCAAGTTTTAGCATCATTTTCTTATCGATGTTTTTAAACATTTCTTACTTCTTTCCGATTGCGGTGCCGCTTGTTCGACGAACAATGTCGTCATGATTAAATTCAGCCCAGTATAACTCAAAGGCGACACCATCTTCTAAACCTTCAAACTGGTGAATCTTGCCTGGCTTCACTTGCGTAAAGTCTCCAGCTTCAAGAATAGTTTCATCAACTAGTCCTTGATCATCTTGCCAAACTCGAACAATCATCTTGCCCGATTCAACAAAGAATCCGTTCCACTTAAACTGATGCTCATGTTCTGAGCATTTGTATCCTGCTTTATATTCAATGCGATGAAACTCTAGTACGCCGTTAGCGTGTATGAGCTCTGTTCCGCCCCATATTTTACCTGCTTTAATTCCCATGTTAAATCCTTCCTTTTATAACAAGTTTGTATAATCTATCACTTCACTTTGTCGACTTATATCTTTGATGAAATAAGCACAAACTGATTTTGGTTTGTTTGTAAGTGGCACACCAAGTAGCTGTCCATTTTTAACTTTTGGAAAATACCATTTAACATCAGAATAAAAATTTGTTATCTTAATAGTGCCAAAATCAAATTTATAACTTGTAAGAGGATTAAACAAGAATGCTTCAAAGCCTCTATCGTTAATTGATGTTAAAGGTAATACTTCTAAGTCATTACCGCTTGTACTATCGCCTACTGCAATATGCCAATCAACTGGCATAGTAATCTCGTGTCCGTTTATCTCTAATACCATTGCCGGAGCACTAAATGATTCTAAAAAAATCATTGGCACAAAGAAGAAATCAGGATTCTTAGGATCTGAATTATCTAGTACAGCAAAACGAACTTCTTCTTCAAGCTCGTCTGGTATTTGTTTTAAGGGAAATGTTTCATTTTCCAGTGTTAGTATTTGCATATTAGTTTCCTGTTTTATTATAATAACTAGCCCAGCCAGTTAGTATATATTTTGTTTCTGTGTTAGATACACATCCTCGATGTGTATGAGTCCAGTCTGTTGGCCAAACTATAGTAAGTCCTTTTTCTGGTTTAACTTTTGTATTTTGATAAAAAAATTCTGTTTCTCCACCATCAGTAATGTCATTTAAATAAGTCATAAAAACTAAATGCCGATTAGATTGTTTACCGTTAGCTTCGCCTCGTTCAGTATGCCATTTATAAAATCCTTCAGAAGGAAGATAACGTTGAAGGTTAACTGCTTCAACTATTCCCCAAGGCGAATACTCATCAACGTATTGAAATATCTTAACATATTCATTAAAGACTTTCTGTAGTTCGGCAGCATATAGATTAAATAAGTCAGGGTCTTCTAACACAACATCTACACTTTTTTTCTGTTTTTCGTCAACGCCCCAGCTAACCTTGCCAGGCTTCTGCTTGTTTGATGATTCAAAATAATCAATAAGTGTGTCACATACATTAGTGTCTATGTACCAACCTTTAATGAAGCCATTGGCCTCGTGTGTTTGTTCATGCTCTATCAAACTCAATTTAATTCCAATCTACTTTTTCTATAGTGAACGGATATTCTGCTTCCTTATAGAATTTTTTTCTTTGCGTTAAGTGTCTCTTTGCAAATTTACACGATGATGTAATATCCCAAATTTGTACAAAGTCTTTATCTTTTGCTTTTCTTACGCCTCGGCCAATTGATTGAATTACCCGGACAAAACTTTTGCCAGGCTCAATAAGAACAAGATTAAAAATACGCGGTATATTAATACCGACAGCCGCGACACCGTATGTGGCGATAACGACATGATTCGTTCCTTGATTGATTTCATCATATGCTTCCTTGCGATCTTTTAATTTAACATCGCCTTTTACAAACACACTACCTGGTATTAGTTCTTGAAGTATTTCTCCAGCACTAATTCTGTCTACAAGTATAAGTGTGTTTCCTGATTCTTTTACTGTGCTTAATAATTTGCCTATATATTCTAGTCTTGCCTGATTTGTTGTTAGATATTTTAATTCTTCTTGATAGTTACTGTGTGCTACTACATCTAATAGTTGAACTACATTAACATGACATTGTGATAGTACACCTTTGTCTTGTAGTTCTTTAGCACTAATTTGTCCAATCACAGGACCTAGACTAGCATGAATACTTTCAAACTCAAACTTCTCTCTTGGTATTGTTCCTGTTAGTCCCCAACGTATTGGAGCGTTCTTTAAATTGCGTGTAAGCAAATTCTTTAGTACTTCTGCTTTAGCCTGGTGTACTTCGTCGACAATAATAGTGCTTACACCATCTAAGAACTCAGCTAATGATAATACTGCTGTTCCGTCCTTGTGCTTCTTGTCGAGTATATTCAAACTCTGCCAAGTGCAAATAGTGTGAGTCTTACCTAACTCTTTTCTGTCGCCGAAGTACACCCCAGCATCGAGACCGCAGTTAATATAGTCTTCCTCCGTTTGTGTAACAAGACTCTTGTTAGGCACAATAATAAGACTACGTCCATACGGCTCAGTTATATGTGAAAGTGTTGCTGTGGTAATTGTTTTGCCTGCACCAGTAGCAATCTGTTGCAAGCTCTGTGGATGTTTTAAAAAGTTATTGATTGACTCTACTTGATAGTCACGTAGAATAATCTCTTCACCTTCTGCTGGATGACCCTTTGGCCAACGTACATTTTGATCAGCCCAATAACGTTCTGTTACTGGCTGAAAGTCAAATTGTATAGGATGTCTGTTGTCTTGAATGTCTACTATTTGTACATTATTTTTTTGTAACACTTCACTAACAGTATCAAGATGATTGACATAGCCAGTGCCACCAATACCAAAGAAAGCAACTTTTCCATCCCAGCGACCAAGTTTATATTGTGGCATGTACTTTGCGTAAGGCACTTCAAACTTGAGAGCATTCGCGAGCTTCCTTCGTACATCAACTTCTAGTCCTTCTAGCTTAATGTTTACTTCATCTTCAATTATTAGTTTGCAAGTTGCCATTAAAGTTTCTCTATAGTTTTTCTCTTCCACTGACTAATGTCTTCTTCATAGTGTATTACTAAATCTAATCCTGTCAAATAAGAATCAAATTTTGTCTTTACACTAGGAGAACTACTAGTAGTAACAGCGGCGTTTGGTAACCAGCCACTACTTAACATAGGCTTTGGTATTTTATTATTACTAATATACACTATTTTTGTATTGTTGTCAACCACATTATTAAGATTATTAGACTTAATATACTGATTAAATTCAATACCTTCGCTGTCGTTATTATCTAATCTAAACATTACACTGCAACTCTCGTTCATTATTATACCGTTAAACGCTTTGTGAAATCTTAATAATTCATTATAACAATTTTTTTCATCTAGTATAATTAGGAGCGGAAGTCGATACAATTCTAGTACAACTTCTGCTATATTTTCTACTGTATATTGCTTTGAATTAAGAAATACTTGAGGCATATTTCTATTAACAATCTTTGTTGCAAGGGGGGTTAGATTTTTTAAACTTTGTGATAAGTCTTCTTCATCAAAATGATATAAACCAAATTTATCTTTTTGATCATAATAATGACAAAGGTTGTCTATATTAGGTTGTCCAATACTACTGACTGCATAGTTAAAACTCTTCTTGTGCAAATTTTTTAATTTTAATCCGTATATGCCCGGTAAATGATTTTCTTTATTATTTTTCATACTCGTTAACTTTTTATAATATTCCTTTATTTGATCTTCTACTTCAAAATTATTGTTTTCATTAAATACCGAAAGTATATGATATACTGATGATTCAGTAAATGGAAAATAATGAATTTTATTTTCTTTATCGTAAATGCCGTCGCCTAGTGTACGCTTCATTGCTTCTATACAATTTATAAGTTTCTTTTGAAATATAAAACGCACAGCAATCCAAGGGCCTTCAGTTTGCTGTCTTTCTAAAATGTAATCAGGACTACTAACAATCTTGACCCATCTACTTCTATCTACTTGCCGTAATGGCATTCTTAAATTTTTAATAGCAATATCAACATTATATCCGTTGTCTTGAAATTGTTTTTTGTAGTATAGTATTTTTTGTCTAGCTAGTTCGCACTGTCGATCAGTGTAAGCTATACCTCTGAAAGTTTGTCTAGCCAAACTTGTTACTAGGTTAAAGTCTTGACGATCTATATCAAATGTGCCGTCATGTTGTTGTATACCAACAAGTATTTCTATGCAATCTTCTACTGTTTTCATACATACAGTATAGCTTAGAATAACTTAGAAGTCAAGTGTTTAAGTGGGATGCCTTGTGATATTTCTTCTATAGTATGTTCGGTATGTGCATAGTTGTTGAGCCAAGATTGCCTTGCACCCATATGCGGTTGTTCTATATCTTGTAAGCAATTAATATCGTTACCAACGTCATACGCTAACGAGCTGGTACCTACAAACGCTGGAACGCCGTTTATGATACTATGTATGCCCGGGTTACTATTATAACTTATAGTGGCCCATACATTGTTAAAACCCATATCATAATCGTCATAGGTGCCTGGCAGTTGTCTAGGTTGTTGTCTATAAACATTTTTTAATCCTCTTTCTATTTCTGGTAAATTACATCGCGGATGAGCGCGAAATAGTATAGGTCGACTAGTGTGCTTACGTATTTTATCATAGGTACTTAAGAACCAGTTACTCATACTAGGCATATCTTGCCATTGTAAACTTTTGTCGTGCTGACCGCATATAAGAATATATTCTCCGTCGGTGCGCCACGGTTTTATCGCCAGGGCCAAAGACTCACTACGAAGAGAATTATTATTCCCCATATGAAAATATCCATCACGATTGATACCATTTAACCCTACCTTCCATGTTGTTCCTCTTTTTATTCCGCCTACTTCTAATACTATAACAGGTTTATTTAACATGCGATTCTGTTCCCAGATAGTCTTGTTCTTAGCCATTCTTCCGTGCCATAATACGCTCCAGATAACAGCAACGTCATAATTATCGTAGTGTCCGCCAACTCTATATGGCTCGTTATATATTACAGTATGTCCGGCGTCGAGCAGACTTTTTGCAAATGCTTCAAATACTGGTTTGCTGTTTAGTGCGCCATAATCAGTGTATAGACAAAAAATCATTGGTTAAATACTCCATATACATATTTAACAAAAGGAACACTATGACATCAATAACAGTGGTTACAACTTTTCATAAACCGGGATTAGACACATACGGTCAACGATTCTTAGATAGTTTTGCAGAACGAGTTAGTAAAAAAATAAAGCTATTAGTATATGCAGAAGACTGCAATCCAGTTAATCCTGATCCGGAACAAATAACAGTTCTTGATGCTAAAGAAGTATTACCTAAATTAAATGCATTTAAAGAACGTTGGAAAGACGATCCAAAAGCAAACGGCATACCTCCAGACAGTATTAAATTACGTAGACCCCGTGATTGGCAAAAGAAGTTTAAATGGGATGCCATACGCTTTGCTAATAAAACATATGCAGTGTATGATGCTTGTGAGCGTTCTAAGGACTGGTGTGTATGGATGGATGCCGATACATTTATTCATAGTGATTGGAGCCATAAAGAATTTCAACGTCTACTTCCTCAAAACGCTTGGATTACATATGTTGGTCGAGGCAAAGGCTCACAGACTTGGCCAGAGTGTGGCTTCTATGGTATGAATTTAAATCATCCTGTATGTCACGAGTTTCTTAAAGAATTTGAACGTGTTTACGAAGAAGCCGAGAACGGTATATTTTTGTTAGAAGAATGGCATGATAGTTATGTGTTTGGAAATATACTTAATCGTATGAAGCAAGACTTTCCAACTGTTTTAGATTATAGTGCCGAAATGTATTTGCGTGAAGCTCGTACAGGCGGAGGTGGCCATCCTTTAATTAATAGCGTATTAGGCAAATGGATGGATCATATGAAGGGCGTCCGTAAAGAAGAAGGGCGTAGTCGTTCTTCTGATATTATGGTTAATAGAACTGAGGATTACTGGAAGTAATTACTGTTTTACAAAATTCCAAGGCAGTCCATCTTTCATTTCTTGTACTGTAAATTGACAGTATGACAAGTGTGTTAAAAATGAATACATTTTAGATTCAGTTGGAATTTTTGGAGTTTCTATATTTTTTAGATCTGTCTCACAAATAGATTGTGCAGCATTTGGACCTAGTGTTATAGCAGGTTTTCCAATCATCAGTGCTTCTGTTGCAGCAATACTATTGTAAGTTACCAAACAATGTATATCATCTTCTAATGCATGTTTTATACTTTTAACAGTTTGTCGATCAGTTCTACTAGGTTTTAATCTAACTTCGATAGGTCGATCAGTGTATTGTTTTATTTGTTTAATAATGTTCTCTGTCCACAATTTCGGACTAGGCTGATTAAAAAAATTCATAACCTTTATGCTAGGAGGACAAATTAATATTTTACTTCCTGGTGTAAATGATTTATACACATTTTTTTCCCAATTCCAAACTTGTGAAGATAATCTTATTGCGTCACGTTGTTTAAATTTACTTGTATTTTGTAATTCATTATATGTAATACGGTGCCATTTTTTAGTTTTTTGATTGCCAAAATATCCAGAGTCGATATAATAAAATGGTAAATTGTTATCTTTAGCATGATAAATCCATTGCTTTGATGATGCTGACATTCCTCTTACTATCAACGGTAACGATCGTGAGGCTGCTTCTGAAGCAGGTAATAATCGTTTATTAATACCCATTGCAAATGCTTCTAACGCAAAATCACATCGAAAAGTACGAGTAAACTTTGACGAGTTCATATCAATAGCAGCACACTTAGCAGCCATTATACATAATCTCTCATATGTTTCCAAGCAGTACCATTTGACAACTCGTCAAAGTTCCAGTGGAACATACTAATACGCTCTAACCATTTTTGACGATCAAATTGTTGCGGAGTTTCAATCATACTAAAATCAGTATGTGCAACTTCTGCACATTGGCTTCTTTCGGGATCTGTAATAAACCCGGGATACCCTTGTATCAAAGGCCCAACAATACTACTACTGTTATGATTTACTACAGCCCATGCTTTGTTTAAATCTTGTTCTAATGGAGTTCCGAATGGAGATATTTTTATTTTAGGATTTGATTTATACTTGTGCAAAAGCAACGGAAGATAGTCAACTATTGCTTTTTTATCTCCCGGGTGTAGTCTAATAACAATAGTCCTGTCAGAGTATTTTGTAATTTTAGATATTACAGATTCAAGCCAATGTACAACTGATAGTTTTCCCATGCTCCATCCTTTATTGCGTTGTAAACATATTACAATATTTTTACCCTTTAATGGTCTTTCTTGTATTTGTATCTGTAAATCCTTTGATAGTTGTTGCCATCGTTTTGGATCAAGATTATTATCAAAGTAATTACCAGTATTTGGGAAGATACCATCAAAACTATATCTTAAATAATGATGTGGATGATTAGTTTTATTTGCATATAGAAATAAGTTTGCATCTGCTGTACACACTCGTTTATTTTCTGTGCGTTGCATTACATGCTGCCGCAATTGTAAGTGAGGTGCATTTTTACCAACTTCGTGTTGCCAGCCTTGAATCATTCCAACGTCACACTTTTGCAAATCGTATCCTTTGTGTACGATTCCAGTGTCCCCAGCAGCATTTACACCTTGAATAAATTTAGTAAGTATGTCAAATTTTTCTTGGCTTTTGTTTTTATTAGGAACTACATTATAGTAACTAACTACTTTCATTAACAGTATCCCAAGCAAACCCATTCATTAATTCACCTCTTGAAAATTGACAATAACTAAGGTGTGACATTAAAGCAGTCATTTCATCTTTGTCTGGAGTATGCAAATTTTCTACTTCTTCTAATTTAGTATTACACACTATTGATGCACAGTTAGGTCCAAGTGCAATAGCAGGCCTTCCGGCATTTAATGCTTCTAGTGCGGCAATGCTATTATAGGTTACTAAGCAGTGTACATCATTTGCTAATGCAGCTTCAATTGAATCATTAGACAATCTTTGTGTTCTGTTAGGTTTTAATCTAATTTCAACAGGGCGATCAGTAATATCTTTTAATTGTTCTACTATTTGTTTAGTCCACTCTTCTGGACTAGGTTGATTAAAAAATTTCATAACTTTATCACTAGGAGGACAAATTAATATTTTACTTCCCTTTTTAAATTTTCTATATTTCCAGCCTAATAGTCTATCTGTAGGACGTTCAATAATTGGGCCATAGTCTTGTAAGTTATTTTTTGTAACTCTATGCCAACCTTTAGACTTACTTTTTGAATTGCCAAAATATCCAGTGTCAATCGCATAAAAATCTCTTCCTGTTTCCCAACAGTGTTTGACTGCTTCCCTACTAGATTTTCCAACTCCGCGAATAATTAAAGGAGTATCTGTATTTTTTTCTTTATCCCAATTACTCAATTTGCCGCCGCTGCCTATACTTAACGCTTCTAGATATTCGTCGTATACATAAGATTTATTATCGTAATTTAAATCGTCATTAAATATTGCTGCTACCTTTGCAGTCTTTCCTTGTTGAAATTTATTCTGTATAATTTTCATAGCATTTTCCTCAGTGTGTCCGTAGTAAGTTCCGTCAGGATCAATCGTTGCGTATGTAAACGCTTCTATTGATTCTAACAAACTTTGCGGCAATGTTAAATTATTAATAAGTTTTGGCGATCTTTTTTCAGCTAAATGCTTTGCTAAGATATTATAGTATTCATTCTTCAAGTGTTTGCGTTCGTTCTTATAATATTCGTTTGCATATTCACAATTGTAGTATGCGTCAAACCATGGTCCGCCTTCTGTATAATGTAAAAACTTTGGCCTACCATCTTCTGGTTCTTTGTACCAACCTACTAACCAGTTCCATTCGTGACTTACTTCTCCAACTTCACTATCGTCTAGCCAACTAAATCTATGTAAAAATGCGCCCGTAATATCTTCATTATTAACTAGATCTTTAGTTAATTGTTTATTTGATTCATGCCCACAATTAATTAACATCATACTAGACCAATTTTTACGTGGATAGACGGTCTGTTTTTGTCCGTCCATTTTTATACCCCGTTTAGGAGTATAATCGTGTTGGGCGCACATTACTGCATATTTGTCATCTCTTTGATCAAATAAATTTTTAACATCTTCGAGAGCAATAAAATCACAGTCAATGAATAACGCCCATCCGTCAAACTCTTGAAGTTCAGGAACAAGAAATCTAGTAAATGTAAATTCTGTACTTGCAAGTTTATCTTTGTCTCTCCAGTACAACTCGTCTTTCCTAAGTTGTTTCTGTTTTAACGGAATAATTTCTACAGGAACACTTGCAGTATCAATAATACTTTGTTTGCAGGCTTGATAAGCAATATCCTCTCTGCTGTCCCATCCTACATAAATTTTTAATTTATCTTCTTTCAATATCTTGCTCCACGCATTGTTCACCCCATTGTACTTCTAGTATATGAGTATTTTCGGTACCTGGGTTACTTGCTCGGTGCCATACTTGTTTACCAATTTCAAATGGTCTACTATGTTGTTCTAATATTATACAGCTTTGTATATTATTCCATTCGGTATCCATTTTTACTGTACCCTCAAGTACAGTCCATTGCTCTGATCGTAAGAAATGTTTTTGATCGCTTAGGCTTTTGCCTGGATAAATTACAAGTTCTTTTACTTTATAACCTTTTTCAGGTTTATGATCTAACACACGCCAGTAGCCCCAATCACGTTCAGTCTTTTGTGTTTTCCATTCGTCGAGTATCCAACTACTGCTATTAGCTTTGTTGTTACCGCCTACTCCGAATGCAAATTCAACTTGCGGATGATCTCCATATGTTGTATATTCGGGTGTTGTAGTATTAGTTCTATCACCGCCGTTTGCAAAAATAACTTTACCTGTGTTAGTTGACATGGTATAAAATATTGCATGGCAAGCACTATCATCGCTATCGTCAAATGCAATAACTTTATCTACACAAGATAGTTCTTTAATAATAGACATGCGCTCGCTAAAAGGCATAAATGGTCTACCTTTTTTACGTGTTAACCATTCATCTGAGTTAACACCAACAACCAAACAATCGCCTAATTGTTTAGCTGATTTAAAGTACTCTATGTGTCCGGAGTGTAGCGGGTCAAAGCCGCCGGTGACTAAAACTGTATCCATACTGGTATTTATTAAGTACTAGTATTATGATTTCTTAGAATGGTTTATTAAATGATCCCAAGGTAGGCCTTGAGATATTTCGTCTTCTCGCCATTGGCAATAACCTAAGTTGTATAGCCATTGTTCTCTAGCAAATAAGATAGGATTTTCAATATTTTTTAGATCTTTATTACTACATTGCCAGGCCATTGAACTAGCACACATGCTAAAAGTAGGAATACCTTCGCATATACTTTCAGTTAGTGCATTTGAATTAAATCCTACTACAGCATATGCATCTTTAAAGTCTTGGTACAATCCATCTCCACCTTCAAGTGCTCCTTGACCACTACGGCTCCCAAGAGTATTTGTACTAAGATCAATATCAAAATCTTTTAATGCTTCTAATTGTCGATCTTGACGTAAAGGATGCATACGTACACGTATAGGTCGATTAGTATATTTTTTAATTTCATTTAATGTAAACTCAACAAAGTTTTTATACGACCCGTGCTGTACTAATAAGTTTTTTAAACTGCTATCTCCTGGTCGTTGCAAAATTAAAAGTATATATTTGCCTTTTGTACGCCAAGGTTTAATTTGTATATTTTGATCTCGTTGTATACGATGCCATCTGTCAGGTGGAGAGTTTTCATTACAATAGTCTCCTTCGTTTTGGAAATAACTAGTCCAACTATATCTATGATATGCTCCAGGTACGCCGCTTACTTTTGCATTGCGTCGAAATACCGGAGCTTCAGCAACTATAAAAGGTTTACCGCTGTCTATAATGTATTGATAATATTTTTGTAATTTTTTACGTTTTTGGCCGATTATGTTGTGTTGCAAGAACACCTCGGCTTTTTCAAGTTCAGCCTTGTCGTTCCAGGATACTAGCTTAAAGTTAGGAAACTTGGGTATAGGATGGTTCCTATACATTTCCTCAATAGCTACTACTAAACTATCTTTGTTCATTTCTAAATAAAAGACCTGTTTTTTTAACAAATTGATGTTTCTTCTTTTTGCCCATTGTCGATGCTTGTCGCATTTGATTAGTTAAACTTTCATCGTATGTAAAATTATATTTGGACATTGTCTCTATCCAATATTCCTGAGTGTTTTCATTTACATGATGATAGCCACCATGTCCAATTGGAGCATATGTCATTATTAAAAACTTACATTTTTGCATTGCTTGAACATAATTTGGAATATACTTTTCGTATACGTGTTCTACAAATTCACAACTCCAAGCAAGATCATAATTCTTATCTATCGGGCTGTTACCTTTTGAAAAATCGTGTATTGTAAAATTATTTTCATTATATCGTTTTAATGTGTAATCGCCGTCAATGCCGTGGGAATCAAGACCATACCATTCAGCAAGTTCAACCATACCTCCTGGGCCGCAGCCAACGTCTAACATAGATTCAATTTTTAAAGTAGATATTGCCCAACGAAGAGCACCTTCGTCTAAATGTGTTACACCGTTGTGTCCGCCTAAATGTTCTTCTAATGTCATGCTGTACCTTGATTCTTATATCTATTATAGTTAACTAAAAATTTTTCTTTAACTTTTTGATTACCTTTTAATGTTAAAAACACACTATTTGCTTTATTCTTTCCTATTGACATCCACTGATTGCCAACTGACTGAAAATTAAATTCGTTTGCAAATGTATTTAACACTATTTGATCTCTGCCCCATTGCCAATTATCAAACGCAATTGATGTTAATTCTTTATTTAATTCTTGCCTAAATCCATTTTGATTAAACACTACAAGTCCAGCAAGCCATCTATCTTCTTTATGATGTTTTAAAACATATTGCTTTTGAAAAAGATTTTCAATTTCAGTAGGTTCGATTATTGAGCGTGTACAAATACTATCTGCATCAAGGGTAACTACGTTTTCATTATTAGAAAATTTCTCAGATGCTACTAAAAATCTTACCGCTTGTAGATATGCTATTTTAGTATCGGAGTTTAAAAATTCTCTTTTTTCAGTAGTTATACTAACATTATCTAAGGAATTTTCAACTGTTGGATTTACAATATGACAGTGTAAGTTAATCCACGGATTATGAAAATGAATGCTTTTTAGTAAAGGTACTGCCCAGTCGTCGTAATATTTTTGGTCACATCCTAATAAAACATTATAACGAGGCATCTTCCATACCCGCTACTCTTAGCTTAACAACATTTGTTATTTGCCATTGTTTCTGATCAAGAGCTTTAAGTACACCTAACCACTTGTTACGCATTAGCGCAAACTCGTTAATAATCTTTTCGTAGTCAACAACGTCTGCCTCGCCGTCAACGTATTTTTCTACGTCACGACTAGACAGAGCTCGTTGATAGTTTTCTAAGTATTTTTTAAAGTATGAACTACGCAACCTGCGTAGCTCAATATTTAGATAGTGTAAGATTGCTTCAATTTCTTGAAGTTGGTTAAAGCGATGTTCGACAATGCCTGGCATACTTGCAGCCGCACGTTCGACATTACCAACTAGCTTACATTCATTACGAGCGTCTCCTAGTTCATTTTCAAAATGTGCAACTGCTTGCGGTATCTTACCTACATCACGACTTACTTCGCTATACCAACCCATAAATTAATCCCAATCTTCTTCTTCATCCACTGCGTCAGTTTCGTCAATGTCTAGATAATAATGAATAGCATCATCTAGTGCATTATCACTGCCTAGTGCAGATTGTAGTGTATCATCTCCTGTGCCCATATCGGCTAACAAGTCTACAAAGCGTTCAGCTGCCATTTCAATATGTTTTTTATCAAGATATTCTTTAAACATATTCCATACATCTACGATCTGTTCTTCTTCCATAACTTACTCCTCGGCTGTCTGTAGTTCGTCAATGTCAACATCATCAGTAACATCATCATCGGTATTTACCACTTGTGATTCTTTTACTAGATAATCTGCCATAACTTTGTCGAGGTTCTCTCCAATCCACTTTTTACGATAATCAAGAATTTCTTCACCATCAAGTGTAGTGTAAGCAAGTCTATTGCCTTGCTTTTTAATAATGTCTTTTGCTTCAAACAATTCAAGCAAACCACTGTAAGGATTCATTCCTGTTGAGTAAGGAATCTTTACTTGTACACCTTCAAACGGTTTTGCATAACGAGTCTTCATAACCTTACAGCCAGCACGGATACCCATAACTTGACTGATCTTGTTACCATCTTCGTCTTCTTTCAGCTTCATCTTTTTCATTGCAACAACAATACTTGATGCATAGATAAAGCCTGAACCGCCACTAATCTTATCATCTGGATCAAACATATCTTGCGATGCATAAGTGTGATTAGTACATACTAAACCTACGTTAAGAGAACCAATCATGTTAACTGTGTTACGAACAAGTGATGTTAATTGCTTGGGCTTACGACCCATATCACCTTTCATATCACCTTTGTTAAACTGATCAATATCAGTAGGTGTTAGTAACATACCTAAACTATCAACTACAAACAATACTTTAGGACGATCTTCTTCATCCATTGTTTTATAATCTGTGATAAATGTTGACAGTGTTTTAGCAACATCGTCAATCATTGACATATTAAGTTTAAGTAGTTTTTCTTCTGATGTATCAACATCAAGTGCATGTAACCAGCTTTCATCAAGTGCATTCTCTGAGTCAATTAGTACTACAAAGATACCTTGATCTTGTGCTGCCTTTACAATGTTTCCTGAACAGATATAAGATTTACCTGCGCCTGATTCACCAGCAAACACAGTTACCTTACCAAGCGGAACACCTTTGTGAAAGTCGCCACTAATAAGATAGTTTAGTGCAAAGTTACCTGTGCTGATCCAGTCTTTAGGATCGTTGAATCCACTACTCATGCCTGAGATGGATTTTGTTAGGTCCTTACGGAACCTTGTGGGGTCGAATGATTTATTCGCCATATTATTCTCCTATCTAAAAAGTGCGTCTACTAGCGTTTGGAACGTTGACAGGTAAACCTTGAATCTCTGTTACCGATTTTGCTAGTAGACGCAATGCTATTGTACTACGACTGGCGTGCTCTGATCATTGCTAGAATGTCTTCTGCTTTACCTGCTTCTGCTGGTGCTGCCGCTGGTGCTGCCTCTGTTACTGGTGCTGCCTCTGCTACTGGAGCAGGTGCTGCCGCTGGTGCTGGAGTTGACGCTTTTGGTGTCGCTACCGGATCACCTGTACGTTGTGCCATTCCTGCTGGACGGAAATATTGTCCCCAACGATCCATATCAAACGCTTCACCATCTACTGATGCTTCAAACATTTCTTGCATGACTTTCTGTTCTACATCGCCTGGCTTTTTAGGTAGGAAGTCTCCTAGATTAAATAACCCATTAGCGTTAACTGCGTTCATTTGTGCATCATCTAACGGACGCTCTCTACGTGCCCAATTACTTGTGCTGTAGTCTGCATATCCACCTTTTGATGTTTTGTTTAGACGGAAGTCTACACCTGCTGTATAATCAGTTGGTAATTCTTCCATATCAGGATCCATAAGAGCCGCTTTAATAATATTAAAGATTTGTGGACCAATAATAAATCTACGGATTGGATTCTCTGGAGTTGTGTCTTCAGACAACGGATTGTCTGTTACAAAGCCTTGGAAAATATACGAACGCTTTTTCCAATACTTACGACCCATGTCTTCTAGACTTGGATCTTTAAACCAACCACGTACTTCGTTGAGAATGTTACATGTCTCGCCATACATTTCCATACATGGAATTTGTACTTGTACTGGACGTGAGTCAGTTTGTCCTTTAACTCCAGCAAACGGTAATTTAATTACCAAACGCTCTTGCCAAAAGAAAGTGTTATCAGCGTTGCCATCAGGAAGGAAACGTAGAGTTGCGCTCTCGCCTTCTTTAATATTCCAAAATGGGTAAATGCTGTTGTCGCCACCGCCTGAACTGCGGTTGTTGTTACCTGCTTCTTGCTCTTTGAGCTTCGCTCGGATTTCTGCTAATGATGCCATAATTAATGCCTCCTATATATGCCTTTATGGTTGTAGCTACGTTGCTACGTGTTATCAAGTGCCTATTTGTTTGTAGCACAGTTATTATTATATGCTATTCTACAAACAATGTCAAGTCTTTTTTAAAGAAAAACTTAAAACTTATTGGATTTATTATCCAATTCTATTTATCTTAAGCCTGCTAGTTCTCTCATTCTTTCGAATTCTGGAGTTTGTGCTGGTTCTCGATATGTTTCTGTTACTTCGTATACTTTGGTAATAAACGCTTTTGCAGGTTCAATAAACTGCTCGCCGTAATCTTTTTCTACCATAGTAAGTATTGCTGTTTCGCCTTTTGGAAATTCGCCTGTTTCTTTATCGTAATAAGAAAGTATAAACTCTCCTAATGGGGTCTTTTGGTCTTTTTCAAGCGTAATTTCGTCACCGTCTGGACCGTCTACTTTGTCGCCTTTTTTCTTGCCATTCATTTTGGCTTTCTTTACAGCGTGTGCGTATGCATTGCCTTCTGCTGCGTTATCAGCTGCAACATCAGCTGCAAAATCAGCAGGAGAGTCAAACTCTGTCATATCAGCTAACTCTTCAACAACACCTTCAATTGCTTCATCTCTATCATCGTCTGGATGCTTGCCGTGTTCTGCACACCATTCGTTAATATCTTGATCAAGTTCTTCTTCGCTAATATGCATATAAGCTGCTAGAGCTTTTTCGCCACCTTTTTCGTATGCATCCATCATTTCTTCTACAGCTAAATCTCGGTCACTTGGCTCTGACTGCGGGTCAAAACTTTCATCTGCAACTTGTACTGATACCATATCGTCGCCGTTGTTAAGTCCGCCTTTTTTAACTTTTACATTGTCTTTGCCGTACTTTGCTACAGCTTCTTCTGGTGACATACTAGTTTGCTTCCACTTCATTTCACCTTCAGCAAACTGACCCATCATTTCTTCAAATGCTGATTCAATTTCAATCTCTTCTGGAATCTTTTCACAATCATTTACACGCTTGCCTTTATTTTTACCTGTGCCGGGTTTAGTACCGACTTTTCTGTGTCCTGGCCAGCATTTGTCTGGTCCTGCAACTTCGTCTAATTCGTCTGGTCCTACTTCGTCAGCTTTACTTGCTTCACTAACTAACTTATAAATGTACGGGAATACATCTGACAATTCTTCGTTAAACTGTCTAATAGTTAATTGATCAATCCAATTTTCAGCAACGTCAGTTGGGACATCTTCCATTACTGCTGGAGCAAATGCTTCAAATGTTTCTTTGTAATATGATGGGCGTTGTAGTGACTCTAGTGTTTTCTTAACTGTGGCGATACGTTCTTTAACTACGTCTACATACTCTGCTAGGCTTTCTGCCATTACTGCTGAACGACCCATGTAAGTTTTAAACTTACGTAGTTTGTTCATTTCTTCTGACATACTTACAATATGCTTACCAAAATCATCATAAGCGTTTCCGCCTTCTGCAACATGACGTGCCATTGCTCTTGCACCAGTTACGTGCTTGTATGGATATTTAAATCTTTCACCTTCAGAACTTTCAATATATAAAGTTCCAACTTTCTTTGATCTTCCACCTGCTGCTTCTTGGTCAATGCCCTCAGTGTGTTTAATCATTAAACGTGCTCCATCAAAGTCTTGATAACTCACTCTTGATGTGCCATACATTTTAGATTCGTTCATGTTTTCGTCCCCGCCACGGTTATTTGCTAAAAATTTGTAGTCTCTAGTATTTAAATTTGATTTAGTTATATCTCTTGTATCAAACGCTAATGTTCGCTTTCTTGCAAACATTCTTAATTCTTTTAAAAAATCATACCAGCTGCTTCTTGTTAATTCAGTTTCGTTAGCAACTAAATCTTCTCCGTAAACAACTGCTACGTTTTTATCATCTAAACTTACACTCACTTTTCCTACTGGACGTCCTTCGTTTACAAAGTTAAAGTCAAAGTAACGAGCTAGTTTTGGCTCATTAGTTACATTGCCTTCGGCGTCCCCAATAGTGACACTCGGAAAGCGTCCTCTTATTTTATTGAATAGTTCGTCTGCTATAAAGTCTAAATTCTGCATATTGTATTTATCATATGTTGCTGCTAATGAAGATAGGCATTGGCGGTTCATAATTATCATCATGTTCTGCCTGATTAAAGGTATTATACACTCTGGGATCCCAATCTTTTAGAACTGCCATCATTCGAATAGCAAGTAATGTTGATGCAATTAAATCATCATGTGTGCCTGACTTTGCTTGGAAACTACTACCTGTAGCAATGAAGTTTTTAAGCTCGCCTATTAATGGTTTACTATGTATTTTCATTTTGTCATTTTCAACCATTGTTTTTAATCGACTACATGCTGTAATCTTTGTACCATGTGTAGTATTAAAGCCTTTGCGGAACTTTCTAACGTGACCTTTTCTCATCGGTTCACTTACGAACAAACCCGGAATGTTCTCTTCCCCAAAATCGTTTATAACGATCAGTGCCGCTTCTCCTATGCCATTGTTTTCTACACTCCAATATACATTATTATCACCTGCAGAATCTGCAATATACTTACATATATCACTTAGTATTCTTATCTGGCCAGGAATAGCAGTTTGATTGTGCTGCCATTCGGCTACTTGTTCATAACTTGGTAGTTCATACACTTGTATAGCAGCAAAGTCGCCGCCTGTTCCCATACTAGGGTCAAGTGCAATAGCATATGTATATTGATTAGTTGGTTTTTTATACCAGCGTGTTTGTCCCATATTCAATATAGGACTGCCGCCTTCCAAAGCAGCAAGTTTTATCGAATTAATTAATGTTTCATCAAATACTAAGAATTCACAACCGTATTCACGTCTAAACTTTTCTTCGCCAATACGTCCAATTTCTTCTTCTTTCCACGTATCGTCTCTGTCAGGATGTTCGTCCCATTGTGCAACAAAACTATGAAATCCGTTTATACCTAGCTCTTGTTCATTTCCATGTGAATCAAACTTTTGCTCTGCTTGTTTCCAAATAGTAGCAAATGTATCTTCATCTGAGTTAGGTGTGCTAGTAATAATAGCACGACCACCTGTTGCTAGTGTAGGTGATATAGAAGTCCAAAACTCTTCAGCAATGTTAGGTTGCACAAATGCAAACTCGTCACAGTATAGTAATGATATACTCATACCACGTCCTGTATTGCCTGTTGTAGTTTGTGCTACAATACGCGATCCGTTTTCAAATTCAATCGAACCTTTATTGTAACTTGTAACCCCTGCTCTAATGTGATCTGGGCATGTTTCGTAGACATAACGTATGCGTGACATAATTTCTTGTGCACCTGTATATTTGTGAGCTGCTACAAGTACAGTTTGATCAGGATTGAACATTGCATACCATGCTAGATAGATACTAGCACATGTAGTTTTACCTGTTTGTCTAGGCATCATATTAATGTTAAAACGATAGCTATGGTAACTGTCCATTAAACGTAACTGATACTCATAAGGATCAAACAACAATTTACCTTTTACAGGATGTTGAATGAAAGCAAAATGTTTTGCAAAATGCAGATAGCCAAGCTCAGGATCCATACATAGTGTAAGGTCTTCTATTTGAGACTCAGTAAATGTTTCTTGTTTATTCGCCTTTTTAATTAAGACGCCGTCTAATGATGCTGCCATAATAGTATTTAACCAAAAAAATAGCACCCGAAGGTGCTATTGAGTTGTATGTTACGATAGTTATTAACTACAGCCGCAACTGCCGCAAGCCATTAATTTTTTCTTACCTGCTTCGCCGCACTCTGGACAGTCTTCAACTTCTTCGTCTTCGTCATATCCATCTGCCATTAGCTCTTTTAATCTTGCTGCAAGTTCTTCTCTAATGTTGTCCTCTAGTGCCATTGCATTGTCACCGTCTTGTGCAGCAGGGTATGCTTTCTTAGATCTGTGTAGGTCGTCACCAGAGTTAATTACATCGTCAATTGACTTGTATTCTTCATCAGGCTCGTTATCATAACCTTCAACATTCATTTCTAACCAGTCTTCTAGTTCCATCGGATCAACGCCCATTTCTTCGGCTGCTTGTTCTAATGCTTCTTCTGGCTCCATACCTTCGTCGTCTACAAGCTCTTCTCTACGCTGCGCAATTTGTTGCCAAACTTCGTCTGTAATCTCAACGTCGGATTCTTCTGCAACTGCTTCGTCATCTATTTCAAGATCATCATTACAACTGCTTGCACCGACGTGTTGTTTGCCACAAGCATCACAAGGTTCATCTTGCATGCCTGGTTTAAGATCGTCCATATCTTTTGGACCTTTAACAATATCACGTAACCGTTCCATGTCTGTACGCATAGGCATCATGTCAGCAGTAACTTCGCCTGCATCGCCTAATCCTGCATTTTTCATCATATCAATTAAGTCTGTAACATTATCTTTGCCACTTGCATTCATTGATACATTCATTGTTACTGGATTGCCTTTGTCTTCTTGTGGTTGTGGTGCCATTGGTGGTACCATTGGCATTCCGCCTTCTAACTCAATGCTATCCATTGATTCTAGTAGTTTTTTCATGTTCATTTTAGTTTGCCTCCGGTGCCGCGGCGCTTGGATTGTGCTCACGTTCTTTACGAGCCACTTCTAGCTCTTTCAAAAGATCCATTACACGGTTGTCGCCTACATTCTCTTGTGCGCTCTCACCGCCCATGTCTTCTGTTGTTAATTTTGTTTCATAAGTAGTATCTTCCGGCATTGCCTGATACTTTTCTTGCATTTCTTCTGGATTACGTACAATAATGTGTGCTTGGTCAATATTACAGCATGATCCAATGTATTCTTGTAAAACTTGCTGTGTTGAAGGGTAATTAAGTTCAACTTCAAAATATGTAACTTCCATATTCTCTAGTTGTGGAAAATCCAACGGACGTTCCTGTATTGGTGTTTTTTTGCCTTTAGTCATTGAAGCAACATCATATTTTTTCAAACATGATTTTATACTTTCTTCGCATCCTTCTGGCAGCGATCCCGCTACACCAATCTTAAAATTATAAGTCTTTTTAGACTCGTTAAGCAATTCTTGAAATCTTGTTTCCATTATATACATTCCCGTTATATGTTATTTATCTTTATCAAGCCCTTTAAGCTTCTCTAATAGACTATTTCTATCTGTAACAACATAGCCTTCACCGGAGATCATACCTTCATCAGCACCGCTATCTTTATCCTGTTTTTCTTTTCTAAGTTGTAATTCGACCATTTTTAACTTATTATTAAGTTTTGCTACTTTTGCATCTAGTCCTGTTTTAAGTAGTCCGCCAGCAACTTCAAATACTCTGCCACTGTAACGACTTTCAACATTCATACCTAAATCCATTAGATCTTCGTATGCTGTTAATGCACGATCGGCAATATCATTTAATTCGCTATCAGCTTTATCACCTAATCCTTTGACAGCAGGTAATGCACTAGCAATTTTATCAAACTCGGCTATGTCACGAAAACTTTCTTCGTGAGCTATTTCGTGCTTTGTTTGCTCTTTTTCTTGCTGTTGTGCTTGTTTGATGATTTCTTTTGAATCATCTAGGTTAAGCAAATCTTCTAATTTTTTAGTCATTTTAACTTTCCATTAACTGCTACTATTATTTATCAGAATTTATATCCGAATGTATTAATATCTTTTTTAAACTTGTTTTCTACTATTTGTTTAGTATTATCATTATAATATTCTC
>Ga0233432_10000504_pt1 | contig 37406 bp, 25 predicted proteins | sample SI_122_August201_6_FD_179870 | JGI IMG/M metagenome (GOLD analysis project Ga0233432, IMG submission 179870) | Seawater microbial communities from Saanich Inlet, British Columbia, Canada - SI_122_August2016_10_MG | ecosystem: Environmental > Aquatic > Marine > Inlet | place: Canada: British... | reverse complement strand
TTAGCTGGACGAGCCATCTTCTGCACAGTTTCTTACGGGCTAACGACCCGTCGCTCTATTGATCAGCTCAGAGGATTCCGTTCCTCAACCGCCCTCCTAGACTCAATCGTCGTCTAGACGCTCAGCTTCATCTTCATCCTGCTTTTGCTTCTTCACTAAGAAAGCCGAGACGATAATCGCCAGTTCGTATAGAATCCACAGTGGACCTGCCAGCGCTAGCTGCGTTATCGGTTCAGGAGGCGTAAGAATAGCCGCTAGAACAACAATCGTCAAAACGATATAGCGGCGATATTGTCTGAGTTGTTCCGGAGTCACTACTCCAACTGACACAAGCACTACAATCGCAAGCGGCATTTGAAATGCGATACCAAGACCCAAAATAGTGAAAGTCAGAAATCCGAAATAATTGCTGGTGGTCCATAAGAGCTGAAATCCGAGCAAATTATTGAACCAAATAACCGCCCCTATAGTGCGCGGCAGCAAAAAGAAATAGCCAAACGAACATCCAAGCAAGAAAAGTACGAACACTGCTATTGAGCCTGGAATCAGAATCTTCTTTTCGTGCTTAGTGAGTGCCGGCGCCAAAAATCGCCCTACATAGTATACGATAACTGGAGACGCTATCATTAGACCGATAATCACCCCAATCAACAGCATCGCCATAAAAACGCCGGTAACATTGTAAGTCGTTAGCCCCTCGAAAACACGTAGGCGCTCGGCTTCGGGCAAATGCACATAGTTTGCATGCAATGGAGCCAAAAGAATATCTTTCACATCCACGATCCGGATCATCGAGGCGACAAACGCTATGACAAAAATCGCCAGTGGCTTTAGAAGCGTCCAACGCAATTCTTCCAGATGGTCCAAGAATCCCATTTGCTTAGGATCGCCCGCCCATTCTGGCTCGTCGTCATTATCGTGATATGGCTCTATGTCGCTCATTCGAAATTCGAAAAACAGTTACATGAACAAGTGATTCAGATCCCGCAATACCAATTTGATACTGATTCCAATGCTCGAACACGGAGATTTCCACCAAACCTAAGATGAACCGACTGCTCGTTCACTTGTCTCGAATAAGAACAATTGAATTCCACGAATTAATGCCCGCCAGTAATTCAATCGCTTAAGCAGAACCGTTCATTGTCCTCTTAATAGAACCTGTTTAAAGCTTCCCTTCCCAGTTTTCATTTGATCATTCCCGTTGACAGAACCCTATCTCTCCTTATGAGGGATCCTTTTCCTGGAGGAATAGGTGCATTTTCCGACGCCCCCAACACATCGCAAATCCATATTAGCTAATTAAGGATGCCATCAAAAACAACTGCGAAGAAAGCAAAGAGAGCCGCCAAAAAACGCGCCTCAAAAGCCATTAAATACGTTTACTCGTTCGGTAAGAAAACCGACGGTGACTCGAAAATGAAGAACCTGCTTGGCGGCAAGGGAGCTAATCTAGCCGAGATGGCCAGAATTGGTCTTCCCGTTCCTGGTGGCTTCACTATCACGACAGACGTCTGCGTAGAATACTACGACAACGGACGCGTCTACCCAGCTGCCCTCAAGGGTCAGGTCGCAGGTGCGATCAAGATCTGCGAAAAAGAAAGCGGCAAGAAATTCGGCGACGAAAAGAACCCACTTCTTTTCTCTGTCCGTTCTGGTGCTCGCGAATCGATGCCTGGCATGATGGACACGATCCTCAATCTCGGGCTTAATGACAAAACCGTTGAAGCTCTTAAGCTGAAGTCTGGCAATGGGCGCTTCGCATACGATTGCTACCGCCGTTTCGTTCAAATGTACGGAGACGTCGTAATGGGCGTTCAAGCTCGCACCGAAAACGAGGCTTGCCCATTCGAACACGCGCTTCACGTCGTAAAGGAAGAAGTTGGCGTAATCGTTGACTCCGACCTCACGGAAGAAAATAACAAAGAAGTCATCAAACGCTTCCAAGCTCTCATCAAGGATCGCACAGGCGGCGCATTCCCTCAGGATGTAAACGATCAGCTAGACGGCGCAGTGAGCGCGGTATTCAATTCTTGGCAAAACGAGCGCGCTACGCTCTACCGCCAGAAATACGGCATTCCTGCAGAATGGGGTACAGCAGTAAATGTACAGTTGATGGTTTTCGGTAATCTCGGCGACACTTCCGGAACAGGCGTTGCGTTTACTCGCGACCCTGCAAACGGAGAAAACGTTTTCTACGGCGAGTATCTCATCAACGCTCAGGGCGAAGACGTGGTCGCTGGAGTTCGCACTCCTTTCCCGATCGCGAATCTCGCAAACGACATGCCTAAGTCTTTCAAGGAGCTTTGCGTTGTTCGCAAGAAGCTCGAGAAGCATTTCGGCGATGTACAGGATTTCGAATTCACCATTGAAGACGGAGTTCTCTACATGCTACAAACTCGTAACGGCAAACGCACCGGCCTCGCAGCGGTTCGTATTGCCGTCGAAATGACGAAGCAGAAGCTCATGACCCAGAAGATCGCGGTTACGAAAATCCCTGCGGATCAGATTTCCAGCCTTCTCGTTCCTATCTTCGACGCGAAAGCTATCAAGAAAGCGACGCTTATGGCAGTCGGCCTTCCTGCAGGTCCTGGAGCTGCTTCCGGCAAGGTCGTATTCAACGCCGTTGACGCGGAAGCCGAAGTAGCAAAGGGTAACTCGGTAGTACTTTGCCGCGAGGAAACGTCTCCTGAAGATCTTCGCGGAATGATCGCTTCTGACGGTATCCTCACTTCACGTGGTGGTGTTTCGTCTCACGCGGCACTCGTTGCTCGTCAAATGGGCAAAGTATGTATCTGTGGAGCATCCGATATTCATATCGATTACGCAGCCGCTACGATCACAGCTGGCAAGACCGTTCTTAAAGAAGGTGATTTCATCTCTATCGACGGAACGACTGGCGAAATTTTCGCTGGCAGCGTAGCAACCGCTCCTTCTGAAGTCTCTCAAGTCCTCGCGGGCAAGATGAAGGCTGAAAAGAGCTACACCTACCAAATGTTCAATCAGGTCATGAAGTGGTCTGACAAGTTCCGCACAATGGGCGTCCGCACAAACGCTGACTCTCCTGAGCAATCCAAGGCAGCTGTTGCCATGGGCGCGGAAGGTATCGGACTTTGCCGTACAGAGCACATGTTCTTCGAAGGCGATCGTATCACCTACATGCGTGAAATGATCCTCGCTCCTTCGGAAGCCGCTCGCAAGGCAGCTCTCAAGAAGCTCCTCCCATTTCAACGCAAGGACTTCAATGGTCTATTCAAAGCAATGGAAGGCCGCCCGGTCACGATTCGTTTCCTCGATCCCCCATTGCATGAGTTCTTGCCTCACGACGACGCATCCCGTCGTAGCTTGGCGGAACATTTGAACGTGGCTCCCGAAGTTGTCAGCGATCGCGTTCACGCTCTCCACGAAGAAAACCCAATGTTGGGTCACCGTGGTTGCCGTCTCGGAATTTCGTATCCAGAAATCACCGAAATGCAGGCACGTGCCGTCTTCGAAGCCGCAGCTCAAGTACTCAAGCTCAAGAAGAAGATCAAGGTTAAGCCTGAGATAATGATTCCTCTCGTAGGATTCAAGGACGAGCTCGACAACCAAGTAGCAATCGTTCACCGCGTTGCCGAAGAAGTTCAAGCAGCCAAGGGCGTTAAGATCGACTACCTCGTAGGTACCATGCTCGAAGTGCCTCGCGCTTGCGTAACCTCTGCCGAAATCGCGAAGACTGCTCAGTTCTTTAGCTTCGGCACAAACGACTTGACCCAAACGACAATGGGTATGAGCCGCGATGACGCCGGCAGCTTCCTTGGCAAGTACAAGGATCTCGACATCCTCCCGCAGAATCCATTCGCAACACTCGATCAAGAAGGCGTGGGCGCATTGGTTAAACTCGGTGTCGACGGTGGCAGAGCGACCAACCCGGACATCAAGCTCGGCATCTGTGGTGAACACGGTGGCGATCCAGCCTCTATTAAGTTCTGCCACAGCGCTGGCCTTTCTTATGTGAGCTGTTCGCCAAACCGCGTTCCTGTAGCCCGCCTGTCCGCTGCTCAAGCAGCAATCGCAGCCGGCGTGTAAGCGATGCGAATTCAAAAAAGCTTTTAGCTAATCAGCCCTGCTCTCTTCACGGGAGCAGGGCTTTTCTTTTTAAAGATCACCCTAATCATTCTTCAATCGACTATCTCGTTTTACTGCCCGATTATTCTATTTCCAAAAATAAAACTAAGTGTTCGACCTCGAAGAAAACCGTAAGAAAGTTCAAAACGCCCTCCTCGTTGGCATTCAACAGCCAAAGATGACGCGTCAGGAATCCGAATATCTGCTGGAAGAACTCACCGAGCTCACACTCAATCTCGATATCCCAATCGCCGATCGAATGATCGTGAAACTAAGGAAGCCAACCCCTGCCTTTCTAGTTGGCAAAGGGAAACTCCAGGAAATCATAGATCTCATCCACGAGAAAAATATCGACGTCATCATTTTCGATGAAGAACTCTCTCCTGCACAGCAGCGCAACTGGGAACGCGAATCGAAAATCTGCGTCATTGATCGACAAGAGGTCATCATCGACATTTTTTCCGAACGCGCTCATACTAAAGAAGCTGTCCTTCAAGTTTCCTTGGCTCGAATGGAATACTCCTTGCCTCGTCTCACTCGAGCATGGACCCACTTAAGTCGTCAGCGAGGTGGAGGAACCGGAGCGCGCGGACAAGGCGAAACCCAACTCGAGGCCGATCGCCGCATGATCAACGATCGTATTTCCAACGTTAAGAAGGAACTCAAAGAGGTCATCAAACACCGATTGGTCCAACGAGCCAAACGTCTCCGAAAGCCTGTTCCAACCGTATCTATCGTAGGATACACAAACGCAGGGAAGTCATCGCTCCTTAACGCCCTCACCCACTCAGACGCTCTCGCAGCCGACAAGCTTTTCGCAACGCTGGATCCTACAACCCGCCGGCTCGATCTCGACAACAGCCAACATGTATTGCTCACCGATACCGTTGGATTCGTTCGCCGCCTTCCTCACAGGCTTGTAGATGCCTTTAAAGCCACCCTGGAAGAGGCAGTCGTAGCTGATTTACTGATACACCTAATCGACGTTTCCAACCCCGAGTTCGAATCTCATTTCGAAACAACAAAGAAAGTCCTCCAGGAAATCGGAGCCGATAAAAACCCAACTCTCATCGTTTTCAACAAGGTCGATCTTTTGGTAAATGCTGAAATAATCGACCGTCTAAGAATCCTACACGAAGATGCTCTCTTTATCAGTGCCGAAAGCGGCGAAGGACTGGAGTCCCTCAAGGAAATCATCTCCGATCGCCTCAACGCCCAGCTTCGCTCCACGAAACTCGTCATCCCCCACGACCGCTACGACATAATTTCAAAACTCCACACGAGCGGCGGCATTCGGCACCAAACAACGGAAGACGATGGAGTTCACATAGAAGGCCTTTTCTCGGAAAGTCTCCAAGGAATCCTCACGCCATTCATTATGAACGCCTAACTTCACAACATACCAGACGATCCTACAGTTTGAATGCTGTCGAATAGTTTGAAAATCGACTCCGACCTTAGAAATTACCCGGTCTATTTAAAATCAAATATGGACTTAGTATCCCTTCGACCCTCTTTTGTTAAGCTAACTGGAATGCAATTATGACAACCCCATCTCGACGCGACTTCGTAAAAAACTCACTATTCACAGCCGGATTTCTCGGACTGAGCGCTTGTTCAACCAATTACTCGAGCAGCAATTCTCCAACTAAAACCGGCCCAATAAATACCTCAGCCGAAGGATACGGTTCGCTTTTCCCGGACCCTAATGGCACATTAAGACTGCCCAAAGGCTTTTCCTACCAGACTCTATCCAAGACGGGGGAATTGATGGATGACGGCTTTTTCGTACCAGGAGCCCATGATGGGATGGCTGCATTCCCAGGTCCCGATGGACTCACTATTCTCGTCCGCAATCACGAAATGAGTCCCGGAAGCAAACAGAAGGACGCTTTTGCCAAAAAAAGTGTGGAGCAATCATTCGACGATAGTCAAATGTATGATGCAGGGAACAACGATACGCTCTGCACAGGAGGCACCTCGACCCTCGTTTTCGATACCCGCACGCAAGCGCTCAAACGACATTACTTGTCCCTCTCTGGAACCATTCGCAATTGCTCCGGAGGCACAACGCCTTGGGGATCTTGGGTTACCTGCGAAGAGACCACAGCCAAAGCCGACGAGAACCTGCAAAAGGATCACGGGTACAATTTCGAAGTTCCCGCCAACGCAGAGATGAGCTTAGCCACTCCAACGCCTCTCATAGAAATGGGCCGTTTCAATCACGAGGCCATAGCGGTCGACCCGGCAAGCGGCATCGTCTACCAAACCGAAGATCGCCCTGACGGACTGATCTACCGCTACATTCCCAACGTTCGCGGACAACTCTCAAAAGGCGGCCGTCTCCAAGCGCTGGCGATTAAAGGGTCTCCCTCTAGCGACACCCGCAATTGGGAAGAAATCGATTTGCCCAGCTTTCCCGCCAACAAGCCGATCGAAGTCGAATGGATCGACGTGCAAGACCCAACCGCTCCAAACGACGACCTACGCTACACCGGATTTAAAAACGGCGCCGCTAGGTTCGCCAGAGGCGAAGGCATGTTCTACGGGAACGGCGAAATCTACTTCGCCTGTACCAACGGCGGGGCTAAAAAATTCGGTCAAATTTTCCGCTACCGTCCTAGTTTTAACGAAGGTACGCCTACTGAAGCCGACGCTCCAGGAAAGCTCGAGCTCTTTATCGAAAGCTATGATCTTGAGCTTCTGAAAGCCTGTGACAATCTCACCATCGCGCCCTGGGGCGATATAGTCATTTGCGAAGACGACGGAGAAAGCAGCGCTATCGTTGGCATAACTCCCAAAGGAGCGATGTACAAAATCGGTCACTTAGACATGGATAGCGAAGTCGCCGGAGCCTGTTTCTCGCCCGACGGTACTACGCTTTTCGTCAACATCCAAAAAAATCCAGGACAAACTCTCGCGATAACCGGCCCCTGGCGCAACCGTATCGGATAAATCGCTACAGCTTGATCTTCACGGTCTACTCAATACTTCGACACATTGACAGTACCGGCCAACATGTCTGGCACTAGCAATCGTCGATTCTCTTCATCCAGGTAAAAATCAGCAGCCGATTTCAGTCCGTCAATCACGACACGCGACGACTTCCCATCCGGAGCTACTTTCCAGGCCCGTCCTTGCTTCCAGCTGGAAACGAAATAATTGCCCTCACGATCCTGTTCCACCGCATCGGCACCGCGAAAACTGTCGGCGACGACGTCTAATTTGCCGTCTCGCAACTCAAGAAGGTTACCTGTAAAAAACGCTCCCACCATCAGTTGCCCGTCCTTGCCAACGCCGACACCGTTCGGGCACGGCATCAACGAATTGGCATCAATTGCTATACTGATTTCTCCATCTAGGCCAATCTGATACACTCGGCCGATTGTTGAAATTTCTCGAGCATCTTTACCCCCCAAAGGCCACAGTTTCCCATTCGGACCATGCATTTTTGTGTTAGCTCCCATATCGGTAATGTAGATGCTTTTACCATCAAGGCTCGCAGCAGCGTCATTTAAATAGGACACAGCTTTCGGGAAATCACTCTCGCCTGCCAAGATAGTGACATTCCCCTTACTATCGATTCTCCGAACTTTGTTCAGATCTGTAGCGAATAAATAACCACCCACGAAACAAATTCCTTTCGGTTCGTCGAAACCGCGAGCGAACACGGTTACCACTGAACCATGGATCCGCTTGATTACGCCATCGCCCGCTTCCTTGCCATTCATAACCGTCACGAAGAAATCTCCGCCGAACCCTTTCGTAATACTCTCTGGGCGTTGGCCCACCTCGATTACGTCGGGCAAGGCTGACTTGTGATGGTCGGCAAACGAGACGGCAAACGACAACAGGATTGAAAGGACAGCCGCCATAGCGGCTCGAAGATAACGATTACTGGTAGCACTCATATGGATACATTGAATATTGAAAAAACCGCTATTATCTCTACTTTAAAACAAGAGATCTGTCTATATCAATTCGCTCAATCGATAAATGAAAGAGATGCCTCCCATCCATGCCCAAGTACTTGTTTTCAGCGAAAATCGACCCAAATAACCGCTTCGAATCCCGCTTGACCCGACAAGCCGCCTACCTAAGGTGCGCTTCTTCCTATGATCAATCTAGTCGACGTCTCCCTCCGCTATGGCGAAAAGGTAATCTATACCAAGATTTCCACAACAATCGGCGCTCGTGACCGCATCGGTCTCGTTGGCTCCAATGGATCAGGCAAGTCCACGCTCATCAAACTCCTTCTGAACGAGGTCGAAATCGACTCCGGAACCGTCGAACGCCCCAGCTACGTCACCCTCGGTTACCTCCCCCAGGATGGTATCGAAGTGAAAGGCAAGACGCTCATCGAAGAAGTCGCAACCGCCTTCGAGGACGCCCTCGAACTGCAAAATAAAATCGACGAAGCCGACGAGAAAATGATGGAGATGGATACTTCATCAGAGGAGTATTACGAATTGCTCGATCAGATCGGCGCCTGGGAACAAAAGCTCGATACTCACGAGCCAGAAAAAATGAAGTCCCGTATCGAAAAGACGCTGATGGGACTAGGATTCGCCACCTCCGACTTCGGACGCGACACCGGCGAATTCTCTGGCGGATGGCAAATGCGGATGGCACTGGCCAAACTGCTCCTTAGAGAACCTTCGCTCCTACTACTCGATGAGCCAACCAATCACCTGGACATCATTTCCCAGCAATGGCTCGAAGACTACCTCACGCGCTACGAGGGTTCGCTCATAATCATATCCCATGATCGAGCGTTCCTCGATGTCGTCACCAATCGTACCATCCATCTTTCCATGGGAGCGCTGACCACCTACAGCGGCAACTACTCCTTCTACGTCAAAGAATCCGAGGCCAACCTAGAAATCTTGCGTAAGAAAGCGAAAAACCAACAAACGGAAATTCAGCGTCAAAAGGATTTTATTAACCGATTTCGCGGCAACGTAAAAAAAGCCTCCCTCGTCCAAAGTCGCATCAAAGAATTGGACAAAATGGAGATCGTCAAACTACCTCCGCAGGAAAAGAAAATGTTCTTCCGCTTCCCGCCTCCACCGCCAGCCAGCGCAAAGGTGATCGAGCTCACGAACATGTCCAAATCCTACGGCGATCTCGAAGTATTCAGAGGCCTGGACTTTCATATCGAAAAGGGTGACCGCTTAGCCATCGTCGGCGTCAACGGTGCCGGTAAATCCACCCTTGCCCGTATACTCGCCGGTATTGAACCCTTTCAAGAAGGCGAACGTACGCTCGGAATCAATACCGTGCTCGCCTACTTCGCTCAGCAGCAAGCGGAAGAACTTGATCCCAACAAAACCGTTTTGGAAGAGGTCGAACAAGCCTCAGCCGACGCAGGGCGCGAAGAATCCAATCCACGGGCTGTGCTCGGCGCCCTCCTCTTTCGCAAAGACGATGTCTTCAAAAAAACCACTGTCCTGTCCGGCGGCGAACGCAATCGCCTGGCATTGGCGAAAATGCTCATGCAGGAAGCCAATGCCATCATACTCGATGAGCCCACCAATCACTTGGACATCAAAAGTAAGGAAATCCTTCAGGACGCCGTGCGCACATTCAACGGCACGGTGATTCTCGTAAGCCACGATCGCGACTTCCTCGACCCGATCGTCAACAAGATCCTCGAAGTCAGCAAGACTGGAACGCGGATGCTAACCAGCAACGTCAGCGAATACATCGAGCGCATCAAACGAGAGAACGCTGAGCGCTAAGGCGACAGCGTCTCTACAATTCGAATTGGTTTTAGACGCGTCGGCGAATATCTCCCCCATCGCCAGGAACCGGAACGACGTTCTCAGGCGGTAGAACAACTACGCCTTTTTCAAAGTGCTCCGGCTGAACGCTGACTTTCAAGTCATAGAATTCCGATTTAGGATTCTCCATCAGATCGCTAAAACGAACGTACTTTCCTGTGTACGCAGCATATCGACCCATAATCGCAGCCGCAGTTGATTCAGCGATCTGACGGGCTTCGTTCATCGGATTACCGCTTCGAGCGCTTTTTATCCAATTTATCAATCCCTGTAAGTTTCCATCTTTATCCATTACGTCGAACTTAGGGATCGATACATCGACACCTTTCAGCTTTCCGCCGCCTTGGACTTCACCCTTCGATCCACGGAAAAATTCTCCGACTCGTGGATACGTACCGCTAATTTGGCGACACTGACTGTGAATATGCACGCCGTCTCCGTAGTCTAAATCCAAGCTGAAAAAATCGTAATTATTGCCTGACTCGCGACGAGCCCGTCCGCCAAAGCCAATTGCCGATTCTGGCGTTCTGCCCAAGTACCAATTGGCTACGTCAATATTATGGACATGCTGTTCGCCAAGATGATCTCCCGACATCTGATGCCAGTTCAACCAGTTGCGAGCGAGATAATCCGCATCGCTCCAGCTCTTTTGGCGTTCCCAAATCCAAGGTACCGTACCATTCCAGCTGACTGTCCCGCCAAGAATTTCGCCTATCGCTCCATTCTCGATCTTCGCGGCATTCTCCATGTATCCGACCGTGTGACGGCGTTGGGTTCCCGCCAAGATGGCCAAGCCCTTTTTCTTTGCACGCTCACCAGCCTCGATAACTTTTCGGCAACCAGGAGCATCCACCGCTACCGGCTTTTGCATCAAAACATGCTTTCCCGCTTCGACCAGCATCTCCAAGTGCTGAGGCCTGAAAACCGGCGGCGTGATTAACATGACAAAATCCGCATCCGACTCGGCTACCTTTTGGTATGCATCCCAACCGACGATACAGCGACTCCGGTCGACTCCGTACTTGTCCGCCTGTTCGAAAGCCTTGTCCTCAAAGGCATCAGCCAAAGCAACAAAATCTGCTTCCAAGCCCAACATCTTGCAGGCCTTGATAAAATTCGGGATATCCCGATTCGATCGACCACCGCAACCAATGGTAGCCACTTTGATTTTTTTGCTCTTCGAGGCTGCTACGCCTGTTGTTGAGAGCAGCGAAGCCGCAGCCAATGAAGTAGCCGCCGTTTGTACGAATTTGCGTCTGGAAACTGTCATAAGAATTTCGATTATTAAGGGTTAACGATCGATCATGAACGCCATAAAAAGTACGTTCCATAATGACGTTCGAAACGCGATTAAAGGCTAACGCACACCATATTGTCCAGTCAGGATCACACTGATCCATCCCCTGACCTTATAAATTACAACGTTGTAACTTTAGCGGTCGAACTTCCCATTCGCAAGTTTGTCTCTCGCCGTAATCTAAACGCAAAAGCAATTCATGCTCTTCTCTTGAACTACGGTCGTCAAAGGCCCGTGTCCCGAGGCTATGATCGTATCGTCGGGAAGACTAAGAATTCTCTTCAAGCTTTCCATCCCCTGATCATAAGACACGTTTGCCCCGCCCATCGAACCAGCGAATATCGCATCGCCCGCAATCGCGAAAGAACGACTCAATCCCTTGACGACAAAGGTTCCTCCCCCAGGCGTGTGCCCAGGCGTATTGAACATTTCGATGCGTAAGCGTCCGATATTCTCTTCAAAACCTTCGTCAACCTTCTCAGTCTCGAAAGCCACGTCCGGCTCCAATCGACTCATTACCGTGCTGGCTCCTGTCGCTTTCATTATCTCACTCGCTCCTTCGATATGATCTCCATGCGAATGCGTGAGGTACAAACGTCTCAATTTCAATCCAAGTAGATCGATCCGTTGCAACATAGCCGTCGCATCTGTTCCCGTATCGAATGCTATCGCTTCGCGCGTAGCCTCATCCCAAAGCAAATAAGCATTTACATGCATACTATAAAATGGCGTCGCGATGAGTTCGAAACCTATCACTGATTCCGGCTGAGTCGGATACCATTCGTTCTTCCCAATCGTAATCAAAGCAGGAACATTCAATTTAAGAGCCTTACCCAATCCGCCAACAGTAGTTTCATTAAAATCTCCGCGGCGCACCTTGCGAATCCGTTCCTCCGTCACTCCAGTTCGTTCCGACAAGGTTTCGGTCGTAATACCTTGGCCCTTTTGAGCTTTCCCAATCACATCGTTAAAATCATCCTCTACCGGTAATTTCATTAGCCTTTCTTTTTTAGATTCCCCCGCCAGACGCGAACCAATTCGGCTTTTTCGCAGAAGATCGACTAACTATTTCCATCGCAAAAAATCGAGATAGGTTAACTTCGAGACACTATTAAAGGTCGTATTCGACTCACCAAACCGTCCTTTAATACTTGGGAAGCGCGAAGCAATAGTAGCTATCGCCGGACCGGGTTTGTAGTTTGCCTCCGCCGCCCCCTGCGATGACGACGTGTTGACGCCCATTAATTTCAAAGGTCGCAGGCGTAGAATATCCAGCACCTTCCATCTGATACTGCCAAAGCTGTTCTCCCGTTTCCTTATCGAATGCTCTAAAACGTTCGTCCTTCGTGGCCCCTATAAACACAAGGCCTCCGGCCGTTACAACCGGACCTCCAATATTAAATGTCCCCGTTGGCTCGAAGCCTTGCGCCTCCAAATCTGGATACGTTCCCAATGGTACCTGCCAACGAATTTCTCCACTGTTTAAGTCAATCGCATTAAGCGTTCCCCAAGGTCGCTTGTTTATCGGATATCCATTCGAGTCATGGAAATCATGATGCCCAGTACTCACCCAAGGAATATCACCAGACCAGGTAAAGTCCACGTCCTCGGTTGCCACTCGCTCATCGCTGTCGCGGTCGAACAAAAACGTTGTCACCGCCCGTTTCTCGATTTCGGAAAACGCCGCGAACGATGGCATCTGCCCTTTCCCTTCATTAATGAGGTCCAAAACGCTCTCGCGCGTTGAGCGCAATGCAACCGTCAGCAGATCCGGCAACAGCTGACCTTCAACTGAAACACTAGTATTCTGCCCATGGCAATTCGAACAAGTCGCTTGATAGATTTGTTTTCCCAGATCCGACAAACGAATATCATCATCAACTTTTGCTTCCTTCATCGATATCCATTCAGCTTCGTTGCTCGCATTGATGTACAACAAAGCGCTTTCCGGATCGAAAGCAGCTCCCGGCCATTCCGATCCACCATTGAACTGCGGCAGCATCACCAACTTCTCGATGCCTGGAGGCGAAAACAGTTCGCCCATTTCCATTTCCTTCAATTGCTCCAGAACATTCGCTCGCGAATCATCCGATAAATCCGTAACGTCGTCCAACGAAAACCCCTGCATGGCATAAGCAGGCGGTTTCAAGGGGAAAGGTTGAGTCGGCGAACTTGCTTCGCCTGGAATCACAGACTGAGGAACCGGTCGTTCTTCGACACCGAAGATCGGTTCGCCCGTTCCTCGGTCCAATACAAACAAATGCCCCATCTTCGTCGGCTGCGCCAAAGCGTCAATTTGGCGCCCGTCTTTTTCAATCGTAACCAAAGTTGGAGCCGTTGGCAGATCGAAGTCCCAGACATCGTGATGCACTGTTTGAAAATGCCATACGCGCTCGCCAGTAGCCGCGTCCAAAGCAAGTACGCAATTAGCGAAAAGATTATCCCCCACTCGATTACCACCCCAGTGGTCATAAGATGCGGAACCCGTGCCCATAAAGACGATCCCTCGCTCCGAGTCCAAAGTCAGGCCTCCCCAAGCATTAGCCCCGCCAACAACCTGATACGAATCCGGTGCCCACGTTTCATATCCAATCTCTCCAGGATGCGGCACGGTATGAAAAATCCACCGACGCTCGCCTGTACGCACATCGAATGCTCGAACGTGACCCGGAGCTCCCTGATTCGGTCCCTCGCCAACGCTGGTTCCCAAGATGATCAGATCCTTATAAACAATCCCTGGGGCTCGAGACGAAACGGTACGTGAGATGCCGTCCCCATCCAGACCTACTCGCAAATCAATTTTCCCGCCAACGCCAAACGATTCGACCAGTTTTCCGGTCTGGGCATTCAAGCAATAATAATGAATGCCAGCCCCATAGTAAATACGCTCGTCGTCGCTATCTTCCCAATACACAAAGCCGCGCGTGTTTCCCGATCCACTACGACCTTCCCAAGGATCGAAACTCCAGATCTGCTCACCCGTATCCGCATTTAGAGCAATCGCTTTTTGTCCCGGCGTCGACACGAACATAACTCCATCCGCCACGATCGGGTTGAACTGCATTGTCGAACGTTTCCCTGGCTTCATATCCGTAACCCGAAAACGCCACACCAACTCCAGCTCTTGCACATTCGAACGATTGATTTGGTCCAAGCTCGAATATTTCGTACTGCCCAGGTCGCCTCCATAAACCTGCCACTCGCGATCGCTGTTCCGCGGATTCTCTTCTGCTCCTAACGATTCAGCGAAAGCAATAGTTAGCCACAATACACCAAACAAGTAGGGTCTCTGCATAAACGGATTGAACAATCGCTCGCATGAAACGTCCATCCTTATTCGAAGTACGACATGTCCTCGCACAAAAAGCGCCGCTTCGAAAAGCGACGCTTTAGAAATTAAACTAAAATAAACGATCAGGAACCAACTTCAGCAGGGACGAGTTTCTCCTTTTCCTCATCATGATTCACTCGCTCGATTGGCTTGTCGTATAACTTGCAGAACAATACTCGAATATCTTCGAAGATCAAAGTGGTCACTGGAACCAAGACCAAGGTAATCCCTGTCGCGAACACGATGCCCCAGCCCAAAGACACTGCCATTGGAATCAGGAATGCCGACTGAGAACTTGGGTCGAACATCAAAGGCATCAATCCGAAGAACGTGGTAAGCGATGTAAGTAAAATCGGTCGAAAGCGGCGAACGCCAGCAAGCCGAACAGCATCAAGCACGCTCATTCCCTTTTTTATCTGCTGATTAATAAAATCAACCATCACAAGACTATCATTAACAACAACCCCCGATAAAGCCATCATCCCTAATAATGAGAGCATGGATACACTGACGGTCGGACTATTCGCCCGCCCCAAAACATCCAAAAGCAGAAAGTTCATAATAAAATGCCCAGATAACGCTCCAATAATCCCAAACGGGATCGCTGCCATAACGATGAACGGCTGCGTATAACTCTTAAACGGAATCGCCAAGAGAACATAGATGACGATTAACACCAGCCATACACCTTTCACCAGTTCAGCATTATTATTGGCCGTTTCCCGAGCTCTGCCTTCCAAGCTAACCGACATTCCCTGATATTTCGCTAAGATTGGAGGAAGCACGTTTTCAACAATATCCGCTTCAATAGCATCCACATCTACCGCATCCGTATCCGCATCCGCGCCAACTCGAATGATGCGATTTCGGTTAACTCGTTGGATCGATGGAAGCGCTTTGCCGGGCACAACTTGAGCAACTTCTTCAAATGGTACTTCCGTACCATTTTGGGTACGAATCATCATGCTCCTTAATGAAGCGAGCGAACGTCTTTCTTCTTTGGGATACCTGACCATCACATTCACATCGTCTCGACCGCGCTGGATTTTTTGAGCTTCCGATCCGAAAAACGCTTGTCGCACCTGGGATGCCAATTGCTGAGCAGTCACTCCCAAATTCGAAGCGGCCGGCTTCAATTCTAGCTCTAATTCCTCAGTAGCTCGTTCGAAAGAATCCTCGATATCAAACAACCCTTCGTAACCAGCCATTAGTTTCTGAAGCTCAAGCGATACTTCTTTCAAATCATCGATACTCGGCCCTTGCAACTGGACCGACATAGCGCCGCCGCCGCCTCGACTAAACGAGAATGAAAAGGTTTCCGCTTCAGGAATTGTGCCCACGCGATCTCGCAAAGCTAACGTAACATCACGACTTCCGATTTCCACTCCCGTTTCTTCCGTAGGCAGCATTTCAATAACCACTTCACCAGCCTCTGCTATACCTGCCGACGGCCTCGACCCAGGACGTCCACTACCAAACGGGTTACCCCCTGTAGTAGCGAATACATCGGTAATGATCTCCGTACCATGTTCTTCATTTAACTCTTTACGGTATTCCAGTACGTGTTTCTCGATACGGTCGATATGCCTCTGGGTTGCCTCAAAAGTCGTTCCAGCAGGCATCGCTAATCTAATATTCACGCTGTCACGAGGGAGACGAGGGAAAGAGCTGTAAGGCAAGCGATCTCCTAGAATCACACCTACGAAGATGAAAAGCAAAGCGATGAAAAGGGAGGCCGACGCGTATCTGAAGTTGAGACAGAAATGCAAAACAGGCTTATAGTATTTCAGAATGACTTTCTCTAAACCATTTGCGAAAAACCGCTGAAACCGTACAAACGGGTTTCGACTGTTAGTCTCGTCTCCGAGGTGTTTGCAGTGCTTCAAGTGAGCTGGTAAAATCAATTTCGACTCTATCAACGAGAAGAAAAGTACCGGAATTACGACAACCGGTATCTGTTTAAAAAAGCTACCTCGGCCACCTGTCATCGTGGCGATCGGGTAAAATGCGACCATAGTCGTCAACACCCCAAAGATAACTGGAATGGCAACTTCTTTGGTTCCGTTAATCGCCGCGTTCAGCGGACTCTCACCTCGCTGCATATGCTGATAAACATTCTCTCCAGTAACAATGGCGTCATCGACGACGATACCCAAGACGAGAATAAAGGCGAATAGCGTAATCAAATTCAGCGACACACCCATTATCGGGAGCAAGAAAAACGTTCCCGCAAACGCGATTGGAATTCCCAGAGCAACCCAGAACGCGAGCGTTGGGCGAAGGAACAAAGACAAAATAATCAAGACGAGTGCAAACCCCATCGCGGCGCTGTTCCTTAACGTCATTAAACGCGACTTAATCCGAGCCGAATCATCCTGCCAAAACGAGAGATTAATGCCCGTAGGAAGCAACTTCTGCTTCTCTTCTACAAAATCCCGGACTGTTTTTCCAATATCAAGAGCACTTTGATCACCTGTTCGAAAAATATCAATTGCGATCGAACGGTCTCCATTGAAGCGCGATTCGATCGGCGTTTCGTCAAAGCCATCCTGAACATGCGCTATATCCGCCAACGTGATACGCGTGCCATCCTCCGTTGTTACAACCGGAATAGCAGCAAATTCTGTTTGCGTATAAGCCTGTTGAGATGTTCGAAGTAAAATATTACCGCCCTCTGTTTTGATGCTTCCTGCGGATAGGTCGATTGAGTGATTTCGCACAGCACGCACCACCGTATCGAACGTAAGGCCATACTCCTTTAAAGTCGCTTCCGATACTTCAATCGCTATTTCGTAAGGTCGAACTGCTTTAAGTGAAGTCAGCGTAATACTCTCGAGATTCGATAACTCATCGCGAATATTTTCGCCTAGAGTCTTCATTTCCAGCTCGCTCAGATTTCCGGCAAGAACAACCGTTATTACGCGTTCCTCGAAGGAACGAAGCGTAATCTGAGGTCTTTCGGCTTCGATAGGAAACGAACGAATCGTATCAACTCGATTCTTAACTTCATCCAAAGCGCGGTTGAGATCGTGGTTATCGGAGATAGTGAGCGATACACTACCACTGTTGGAGCTGGCTCGAGCGTCCATTTCCGTCACACCCTCGACATCGAATAGATTTTCTTCGAGCCGGAGAACAATGCTCTCTTCAATTTCCGTAGGCGTAGACCCACGATACTGAACCTGTACGCTTATCGTCCGCGACGCATAGTCGGGAAACTCCTGAAGAACGATCTTCTTGAGTCCTGAGTAGATGCCAGTGGCGACGATCGAGACCATCAAAATATTGGCGGCAACGGAGTTGCGAGTGAACCATTCAATTAGGCTATGCATGATGGGTGCTGGGGTTAAATCTCAATGAATACCGTAAACGCTGAACTTGCATATCAAACGCTAGCTCACCCGAACCGGTTTCTTCTAATTTCTAATATTATTATAAACTAATTATACCAAAGAGCACTTCAAAGCGCCCTAAAAGATTGATTTCAAAAATCCTAGAAGCCGCCGCGACCACCGCCGCCACCACCGCGACCTCCGCGACCGCCGCCGCCAGTAGGCATCTCAATATCGTTAGCTTCAGCCCATTCCCGGAATTCTCCCATGAGGGGCCGCATTTTCGAGAAATCGTTCGATGTCTTAAGGTCTTCTAACTTCGCTTTTAATTCCGCCGGCAATTTATCGCCTCCAACAGCTATCAATCCATCAACGACGGAACTGATACCTCCGCCTCCGGCAGGCGCTCTTGGCGGACGCGTTCTTGCTGGAGCGCTTTCATCTACCACAGCCGCGATTTCAATGCCTGATTCATTGGTCACATTAACCGGCCATCCTTCGAGAGCGAAAGGCACCTCCGTCAAACAAAGCTTATCCCCTGCGGACAACCCTCTATCCACCACGATCACATCATCGGTTTCCCAAGCGACGTTTACCGATTTGCGTTCCAAGTAATTCTCGCCGTCGACAAGCAGCACATACTCATTTTCACGCAAAAGCACACGTGGGATCACATAAACATCCTCAAGCGTTTTGCCCGAAATCTCCGCCTGAACGAATGAACCAACCTTCATAGGAGGACGCCCTTCTTCCGTGCGTCCATAGGGATTACGAATCTGAGCTACGACGAACATCTGACGGCTTTTCGTATCCACCGATCCCCCATCGCGGACAATTCTGCCTCGCCACTCGTGAGTGTCTCCGCCGACCGTCGATTTCAAAGTCACTAATGGACCTTCTCTCAACGCAGCGTTCTCTCCACGATAAATCCAAGGTAGGTCGAGAAAAGAGTATTGGGTTGCGGTTAGCGGCAAACGAACTTCCGCGAAATCCACTGCGTAAATACGGGCCAATTGATTGCCCGGGGAAACATACTGTCCAACATCGACGTTCTTAGTTAAGATACGTCCCGCGAACGGCGCCCTGATTTTAGTGCGTTCCAGATTGCGCTTGGCATTCTCCAATCGAGCGGCAGCCGAAGCGGTAGCCGCGCGGGCTTGCTTAATTTGCGGTTCGCGCAACGTCAGCGGGTTAGCCTCTTGGTCTGGATTCAAACGAGCCCAATCCAATTTTGCCTGCTCATAGCGAGCTGCCTCTTCGTATTCGCGCAATTCCGCTTGAGCGAGATTTGCGTCTGCGACAATCAATTCAGTCTGATAATCGCTATCGTCGATTTCGATAAGAACATCGCCTTCTTCAATAAACTCTCCTTCGCGGAAATTCGAAGCTACTTTCATGATTCGCCCACGAATTTCGGGAATCAAATTACTGGTAGTTCGTGCTTGAACCGTACCCTGCGACTTCAACGTAATCTCGTAGTTCTCGGTCTCAAGTTTTCGAGCCACGACCTCTGGAGTCGTATTGATGCTCGGCCGCGACCGGGGTTCCGGCGCCGAAGCGATAAAGTAGCGAAATAGCAAGAACCCAGTCGTAACTAATACTATCGGTACGAATATTTGGAAGAAACGTTTCATAATTCGAAAAAATTAAATGAGGTAAATTTTAGTTTTCGGCAGTTGGCTCGAAATCGAAGCCGCCGCCTAAGGAAAGATAAAGATCTATTCGCGATTGCACGCGTTGATTGGAAACTTGGATTAATGCGCGCTGAGCAGTGATATTGCGTCGTACTGCGTCCAAAGCCGTTGTGATTGTCGAGAGTCCGCGACCGTATTCTTCCCAAGCAAGCTGCTCGGCGGCTGCGGATTCCTCGGCAGCGATTTTCTGCAACTCGTAGTCACGCTCGTAAGAACTCTGATTATTCAAAGCGTTTTCAACTTCCCGGAAAGCAGTGAGAACCGTATTGCTGTAAGTGGCCAATGAGGTTTCGTAATTCGCCTTAGCTCGTTTGAAATTCGATTTTAAACGTCCGCCTTGGAAGAGCGTCTGACCGATATTCAACGACTGATTCCAGACGCGGCGATCAATGATATCGAAGATGTCTTCAAGTTCTCGACTACTCGTACCGCGCGAGAGCGACAAGTTTAAGCTTGGGATGCGTGCTTTGCTCGTTTCGAATTTTCGTTGCTCGGTTGCCGCGAGGTCTCTTTCAGCAGAAATTACGTCAGGTCGACGTAAAAGAAGTTCCGAAGGAAGCCCAGCGGGAACCGGTCCTGAAATCTGAGGCAGCTCCGTGGCCACTTTCAACTCATTCCCCGGATAACGGCCAAGCAATGTCTCTAGCAACCTGACGCTCGTATCTCGATTTCGAAGGCGCGTCTCCAATGTACTGCGATTCGAAGCGACATTCGCTCGAACGAGCCGGACGTCCAATGCTCTTGCGATACCGCGCTTGAAATTCTCTTCGACGATCACTGCGCTCGACTCCAAAGCCTCTTGAGTGCGTTCAGCCAGATCAAACTGCTGCTTCGCCTCAATGGCACTGTACCACGATTGAGCAACGCGACCGGCGATGGACAGACGAGCCGCCGCGTAATCGGCCTGAGAGGATTGGATATCAGCCAGATCACCCTTGTAGCCATTGCGAACCTTTCCCCAAATATCGAGCTCCCAGTTGAATCGTGCATTCAATCCGAAAGTCTCCGAGGTAGGCGTTTGCTGAATACCGCTCGCGGAACTTCGCTTATTGCGAGATCCTGTGCCGGACCCATTCAGAGTTGGCCAAATAGACGATCCTGCGAATCGCGACCCAGCGATTCGGGAATCCAAACGCGAGGCTGCGGCTTGCAAATTGTAATTATGATCCAATGCCTCTTCGATGATCTTAATTAGCTGAGGATCGTTAAAATCCTTCGTCCAATTCTGAGGCTCGAAATTGCCTTTTGCAGCCTCTGATTTCCAAGCGCTCGGAGAATCGATCGTCAACTTAGAAGACTTGTTTTTCGGCGAAGAAATACAGCCAGTTAAGAGCAGGGATCCCACGAGAGCAGCCAGGAGCCATCGGCGTGATACGCCTCTCCTGTCTTTTTCGCAGCCTGTATGGAACGTTGCATTCTTTAGCATTCGTTTGTTCGTAAGCCCAATAACCATAATGGAGGGTTGAATAGAAATCTGTGGAATAAAATTGGAGATTGTTACTTATTCAAGCAACGTGCTCGAAGCTATTCCGGTTACAGCAAGATTCTTGGACCTCGGTATTAATTGTTTCCGATAAAAGTATTCAATGAAAATACATCCAAAATCACCGCTTGGAATACCGAAATGATCCAAAGAAAGAAACAACTGCAAGAACCATTAGTCTTTCGCGATCTCCGCGTAGAGCGTAGCATCGAGTAATCCGGCAATCTGAGAATCGTCCAAAATCTTGATCTTCACGATCCATCCTTCCTCGAAGGCCGACTGATTAACCTTCTCCGGGGCATCTTCAAGCTCCGCGTTGCCCTCGACAATTTCGGCATCGATCGGCATGTACAGATCCGACGCGGCTTTCACCGATTCGACGACGCCAAACGACGCTCCTGAATCAAAACGATCACCCGCTTCGGGCAACTCAACGAAGGTTATGTCGCCAAGACTTTCCTGAGCGAATTCGGTAATACCGATAATCGCTTCGCCGTTATCCAGCAACTTCAGCCATTCGTGGTCTTTCGTATATTTGAGATTTGGGGGGATATTCATAAAAAACAGATCCTCTGGTTTCACTAAGGATTCAATTCGATAAAGGGCGGTCTCGACTGAAACAATCGCATGCTCTTTCCGCGCATGTCCACCGATAATTCAGCCTTCAAACTCGTTGCATCGATTAAAGCCGAACCGATCGCCTCATTCAACACGGGCGAAAAGGTACCCGAGACGACTTTGCCAACCGGCTCGCTATTCTCAAGCACAGGAGCGCCGCTCCGAATGATGCGTCGGCTTCCCGCTTTAAAAAAGATGATTTTCCTCTTTGGCCCTACGGCCTTTTCCTCAAGCAAGGCTGCTTTTCCAATGAAATCTGCCGCTTTCTTAAACTTAACCGTCCACATCAAATTCGCTTGGACCGGAGAAATATCCTCCTCGATTTCATGGCCGTACAAAGAATAGCCAGCTTCAAGACGCAAACTGTCCCGCGACCCAAGCCCTGCCAGTACCATCCCTAGTGGTTCGCCAACCCCGACAATCGCCTCAGCCAACTCGGCCGCGTCTCGAGGTGCGACAAAAAGCTCCACGCCCTGCTCTCCCGTATAGCCGGTTCGACTAATGATGCAGGGCTTTCCCGCCACGCCACCTTCTGTAAACCAATAGTAATTCAACGATCCCAAATCCACGCTCGTCAATCCACTCAAAATCTCCAAGGCCTTCGGCCCTTGCAGGGCCAGCAACGCAAAATCATCCGAGACATCCACCAACTTCGCATCGAACCCGCTCAACTTCGATTTAAGCCAAGCCACATCTTTTTCGGTATTCGACGCATTGAGACAAATCAGATAATCGTCATCAGCTTTTTTATAGACGAGCAAATCATCTACGACTCCGCCATGCTCATAGCACATCAGACTGTAGAGCACTCTCCCCGACTTCATCGTCGAGATATCGTTGGTCAAAACGTAATCCAGAAAAGCAGTCGCATCCGGACCCGAAACCGAAGCTTCGCCCATATGGCTTACATCGAATAATCCCGCCGCGCTTCGAGTTGAGCGATGCTCCTCCACAATGCTCGCGAACTGCACCGGCATTTCCCAGCCGGCGAAATCAACCATTCGTCCGCCACGGGTCGCATTGAAGTTATGTAGCGGAGTCCGCCTCAATTCTGACATGTCGTAAAACCTAGGCTCGCGCCGAACGACAAAGCAAGGCGGAAACCTGTCATACAAACGGATTCGCCCAAGTAGCGAAAACCCACGAAAAAGCCAGCGGTATCGCCGATCGCAACGAATTGCCGGAGACTCGCTTTCGCCGAAGCTCTAAGCTTCGTCGATTACCGGATTGGTCAATTGGCCGATCTTTTCGATTTCGATCGTTACTTCGTCACCAGACTTCAACCACAAAGGAGGCTTACGGGCCATGCCAACTCCATGCGGCGTTCCTGTTATAATAACCGTCCCAGGCAGCAAAGTAGTGCTACCGCTTAAAAAGGCCACAATCTCGGCCACATTGAAAATCATATCGTCCGTGTTCCAGTCTTGAACCGTTTCGCCATTCAAAATCGTCTTGATCTGCAGGGCATTCGGATCTCCGATTTCGTCCGAAGTAACCAAACGCGGTCCTAAAGGAGCAAAGGTATCGAAAGTCTTTCCGCGCGTCCACTGACTGCCACCCCATTCAATTTGCCAATCCCGAGCGCTTACGTCATTCGCGCATGTATAGCCGAGCACGTAATCCAAAGCGTCTTCCTTCGATACATTCTTGCACCGCTTGCCAATCACAACCGCTAACTCGCATTCGTAGTCGACCTTGAAGCTCGCCAGTTTAGTCGGGATCTCAATCGGATCGCAAGGATGCTGTAGGGCATTGCGACCCTTGACAAACAACACAGGACGCTCCGGAGCCGACATCCCGCTTTCTGCAGCGTGAAACTTATAATTCAAGCCAATACAAAGAATTATCTCAGGATCGACCGGAGCGAGCAACTTGACAACCTCCGCCGTCTCACCGGTCACCCAATATTCCCCGAAGAGATCTCCTTCGATTCGGAACACGCCGTCGCTAGTTTCAGCTCCGTAGTTTACATTGCCTGACGAGTCTTGGTAGCGAATTATTTTCATGCAATCAAATGTTTGGCTTTAAGCATTGCCGTCCGTCCTCTTGAGTCCAGACGGAAACGATTCCATACAAGAGATTGTCGATTTCATCCAAGCCAAGCGCCCTCCAGCTTAATAGCTTTCTTCGAGATCGCTCCATTCCACTTATGCCGCAGCGCCCCTACGAAGCTCGACTCCATTCGATTTACTACTTCGACGGTTTCTTCCCGGTTTCTTTATCGTTGCGCCTCAAGCGGCGCTCGTATCCCGGATTTGAGATTCCCAAGTCCTTCATTTGCGAACGTGCCCGTTTTACGTACTCCGGGTGATATTTTCCACTGGTATTAAATCCAGGATAAGGACGCGTACTGCTGTAGCGTGGATAACTGTCGAAGATATCACCGTATCCAAGAATACGCGGATCGCCGCCCTTGTGCAATTCACTCTGAAGCTGCTCGTTCATTTCGTCCAAGATCGATCGATACTCGGGATTCGCCGCCAAATTGTTCAAACAGTAAGGATCTTTCTCTTTATCGTAGAGTTCTTCAAATGGTCGCGGACCATAAGCGAGTTGCGTAAGCTCCGAGTCCATCGACTCCAACATAAGCAAATGAGAAGGACTACTGTCCACATCCTTGAACTCGAATCCAGCCGGCGAGCGACCGGGAAAAAGGTTTCGAATATAGTTATATTTCGCCGTATGGAGAGCGCGAATCGGATAGCCGAGGTTCTCCGGACGAGCGTGCGTATGACGCTCGCGTCCAGAGAGTACAAATGTTCTCTCGGCTTCGACCTGCCCCGACTTATTGGACTTCAAAATCGGCATAAGGCTTTTCGCGCTCATCTCGCCTGGAACATCCACTCCGGCTGCCTCCAAAAATGTCGGTGCCAAATCGATCAAGCTAACGAAGTCCTCGACCCTCCTGTTCGTCGCCTTGATCCCCGCAGGCCAAGATATGATAAGCGGCATATGTACTCCGTATTCATAATTATTCGCCTTCGCTCGGGGGAAGGCCATCCCGTTATCCGCCGTCACAACGATTATCGTATTCTCTAATTCCCCGGCTTCGCGAAGAGTTTCGATCATTTGCCCAAGGTGCGAATCAAACCATTCGATCTCTAAACCGTAGTCCGCAACATCTTCTCGCGTTAAGTCCGTATTTGGCAAAAAGCCCGGAACCCGGACCTTGCCCATATCGATCCCATTCTTGGCCCCCGAACCCAACTCGAACGAACGGTGAGCCTCATGGGCGCCAAACCAGAAAACAAATGGCTTATCTTTCGACCTCTCATCGAGAAACCCTTTAAAATTGCGAGCGTAGTCCTTATTCGAAATTCCTTTAGCTGGAAGGTCTTTCAAAGTGAAGTTGTTATACTCGGCCCCCGCAGGATTCCGATCGCGCTCGGTCAGTTTCCCAGGCCCCCACGGTTTACCGGTATACGCTGCTTCGTAACCTTCTGTCTCCAACAATTCCGGATAAACCTTCAATTCTCTAGGGAAATCGCTTCCATGTGTTCCTGCCTCTTGGATCTGCCAAATATACTGACCGGTAAGCAAAGCCGCCCGAGACGGACTGCATCCTGGAGCACTACAATACGCATTATTGAAAAGCACGCCATTGACCGCCAATCTATCGAATGTCGGCGTATCCACATACTCGGCACCGTATGCACCGATTCCCTGCCAAGAAATATCATCCCCTATCGCCAGCAAAATATTCGGCCTACCATCAGCCGATGCAGTCAGATTCAACCCGACAAGCAAAATAAGTCCTACTGTGTGTTTCCAAGAAAACCAATTTGTATTCATAATTCTATAAGCTATTACTACATTCTACCAACCGACCAAAAGGTTCCATTTGCAACCAAGTCCAAATAAACCTTTTCAGCCATCGCTTTCGCAAAATACCCCAGAGTCCTACCAAAGACACGCTCCTCACGATATTCGTTGGTCCAGATTATCGGATGAGTCGCTTCGGTTTGCGGAACATAAGTGTCGCCCAGTACCTCTATTTCTTCAGCCCTATCGAAAATAATGTACAAATTCTCTTCGGGAATATCCCAAGCTTCTGAAAAATCCTTCATAATCGGGTGACTCGAATTTCGATTCGACACCATAACTGGGTGCTTCTTTTCGTGCTTTCGGCTACTCACTCCAAGCATCGCTCTCCAAGCTGCCGTAACTTCAGTCGTTTCTCGATATAAAATAGCAACGATCCCCTTCTGCTCACTTGTCGCCTGATCGACAACATCAAGGATCATCGTCTCATTTTCAACGGGACCGTAGCAGATATTGAACAGAACCCCATCGTACCCCTCCGCCCAATTGTCCATTTTGAAAATCGACAATTCATAATCGCTATCATCGCCTTCGTGCACCGTATCAATCTCGCAATCGAACCTGAGCTTCAAACCTTCCGCCATCACGACCTTTTGATTTTCATAGTCATGGCAGCATTCACCAGCCAATTGCAGGATTTTCAGCGGAGCAGCTTTTCCCGGCGCTATTGAGCAACCGATGAAAGCGACTAGTAGAAGGGGTAAACAAATCAAAGATTCCATTTTGGATTAATTCAAAGAAGTACTCAACCATAACGACAGACCAATCCTCAAGAATCAACTCCTTAGAGCCTTTTTATCGGCGGTGTCGCAGGTTGACTCGCTGGACTTATTCTCAAAGGAGGGGGCTTCGGAATTCTTGGAAATATTGTCATTGCCGTCCTGGGAGCTGTACTCGGCGGATGGCTCTTAGGCATTCTCGGAATTTCCTTTTGAGGCGAAACATTAGGCCCCAACGTAACCGCTACAGTTGGAGAGATCGTTCTACTTTTCTTGATTGGAATTGTCAAAAAAAGCCTAGCCCCCCAAAGAACCTTCGAAGTAATTAGGTTGTGCTTCGTTTTCGAAACGGACAATAGATCAATTAGACTTTCGACAAAAAAAGAGACAGCCACGTCGCTGTCTCTTTTCGTTTTCGAAATTTCGTTCCTTCTATTGAACTTCTATCGGCACTACCACCAGGTATTCTCCCCAGTGCAGGTTCATATTCGCTTTCGTATCCGATAGCGAATCGAAGGTAATCGTGAAACGTTCTGCAAAACCGGTATTCGTCATTGATACATTCGTACGAGCCACATCTTGAGCTTCGTCGTATTGCGTTCCCCAAGACATCTTGGAATTAATGATTATCGTCATTTCGGATTCGCCAGGAATCGTGTAGAGGGAATACGTTCCTGCGCTAATCGCCTTGTCACCAACTTTCACGTCAGCCGAAAAAGTGATCGCAGTCGATTCATTAGCTCCGGTTCTCCAAACTTTCCCAGGGGGAACCAAGTTCTCTATTGAACGGCCTTTCAAGCTCGGGCGACCGTAGGTTAGTGAAACGACAGTCGTGCCAATCGTCTGGCTAATCGCTGCATTCGGGCTAGGACGGGCCTTTCCCCCACCGCGATTCTGGGCCACAGCCATCGTGTTCGCTGTAAATAAGGCTAATAAAGATACTATTCCAATTCGTAAGATAAGTTTCATGTTTGGTACAACTAAAGGTTAGCTAATCGGTATCGGGTTTGGTTTAAGCCCAAGACAAAGTCAAAATCTAATGCTGCGGCCTCGCAAAATACTAATTGGAAGCTTCAAAAATCAGTCTCCAGTCCCGATCCGCTTCGCCGATCAATGCAATCTCCTCGATTTTACTTAGCTTTTTGTTCCACTTCTTGAGAGTAACGCCCCAAAACCCATTGTAAAAGAAGTAAAGCCTGTCTCCAACAATCTTGTAAGTCATCGGATCAACCTCCATCTTATCGCCATCGAGCATCGCATAAGCGCACCAACCTCCATACGCGGGAAGAAACTCCTCCGGAGCCGCTTTAAATGTTTCCAGATTATCCTTCGAAGCGAAAATATAGATCCCCCCGTTACTCGCCTTGAAGGTCCACTGCGCAATCCCTTTGACCGGCTTATCATCAAAATAACTGACAGGGTCGTATCCCGATAAAGCGATCTCATCGGCAAAATTCAAATGCTCAGCCTCGCCCGAAGCATTCGCTGTAGCAAAACCCATCAAAATCAATAACCGAAGATAACGCACGTTCAAAAGACGAACGAAGGTCCGAATTTATTCCAAAAAACTCCCCATGTAAACCAACTCCTCTCGACAATTGAAATCGCAAAACCCTTATCGTTTTTCAAAACGATAGATCGTTGTCAAACTTTAGAGCTCCCCACAAAAAGAGCCCAAAATGTTTTTTCTCTTTCTATTTTTCCGACGCGATCTATCTCTAACTCCAATTTCAACCTTGGTCCTAATAGCGATTAAACCTATGAAAAAGAAGACAAACTTTCTTCTCATTCTCTCAGACGAGCACCAAAAATACGTATCAGGTTGCTATGGCAACGCCCAGAACGTCACTCCAAGTCTCGATGCTCTAGCCGCCCGCGGCACTCGCTTTTCTCGAGCATACACAACCTGTCCGATATGCGTCCCTGCCCGCGCATCCCTCGCCACCGGCAAATACGTCCACGAAATCGGCAATTGGGACAATGCGTTCCCTTATGACGGCAGCGAACGTTCCTGGCACCATGAAGTGCGCGACGCAGGCCTCACCGTGGATCTAATCGGCAAACTCCATTTTCGAAGCGAAGAAGACGACAACGGCTTCTCTCAAGAACATCAACCGCTTCACGTCGTTAATGGAATCGGAGACCCCTTTGGTTGTCTGCGCCAGGACCCCCCTGTACGTTTTCGCAGAGAAGGAATCAACTCAGCCGGCGAAGGCGACACGACCTACCAACAATACGATGTTCGCAACGCCGACAAAGCAATTGATTGGCTCGACGAACACAGAGAAGACGAACAACCCTGGACCCTCTTCCTCTCGCTAGTCTGCCCTCATCCGCCCTATAAAGTTAAACGAGAATACCTCGATCTCTTCGATCCAGACAAACTTCCGCGGCCTCCCCAATGGAAAAAAGAAAATTGGCCCACGCATCCACATTACGAATACATGCGCAAATACTTCGATGCGACCGAACAACACACTAACGACCAGATCAAAAACCTCATCCACGCTTACTACGGCCTAACCCGTTTTCTAGACGATCAAATCGGTCGCGTCCTTCAACAACTCGAAGCTCTCGGCCTCGACGAAAACACGCGTATCATCTACTCGACCGATCACGGTGAATGCCTCTCTGCCCGAGGGCTGTTCGGCAAATTCACCCACTACGAAGAATCCGGCGGCGTTCCCATGATACTAGCCGGACCCGACGTACCGGAAGGCTCCGTGTGCGACACGCCCGTCTCGCTACTCGACGTCCACGCCACGATCTACGACAGCCTAGGCCTCGACCTGCCCATCCATCGCAACGCCCAATCTCTTATCGAACTCGCACGCCAACCCGAACGTCAGCGATCCGTATTCGGCGAGTACCATGCTCTAAATAGCGAAAACGGATCCTTTCTCCTAACCGACAATCGATTCAAACTGATTTACCACGCGAACCAATCGCCGCAACTATTCGACCTATCGAGCGATCCAGATGAGATCAACGACCTGTCTGAGAATATCAAATACAAAGACACGCTTGATTCCATGATCGTTTGTCTACGAGAAATCTGCGACCCTGAAGCGATTGACGCTCAAGCGAAGGCAGATCAAAAAGCGCTCATCAATCGCTTCGGCGGCGAGGCTGAAGTACGTGAACGCGGTTTCTTTGAGAATTCCCCCGTTCCTGGAGAATCCCCTAAATTCAAAAGCTAATTCCCCAAATTCTCTAGATCCACAACCACTCAAGCAATAGGCTACTGCTCAAGCACCTGAATTCATAAGGTTTTCATACGTCCTTCACGCATTTCCCTGAATACCCCCCAAGGGCCAACCAATGCCTTAGCATAGTCATACGACTCCATTTATAAGCAGAATTACTCAATGCCCGGATTCTCTCGAAAAAACTCTCCTATCCGCCTTTCTCGATATCCAATATTGCTAAAGAATACCCTTACGCTATCCCTCTAAACATGGATTTCTCCTTCGCCACCGCTAATTCAATACATTTCGGAATCGGAACGGCTCGTTTTCTATCGCGACTCTTACCCCGCAGCACCGATCGCGTATTCATCGCAACAGGAGCATCGCCCGAGAGACACCAAGCGGTCATAGAACTTCTGGAGAAAAACGGAATCAACCTCGAAGTCTACCCTATCTCGAAAGAACCCACCGTCGACTCTCTCGCAGAGGCAATTCAAGCCGCCCGAACCTTCAAACCGCAAGTCATCATAGGTCTTGGCGGAGGCAGCGTTATCGATGCAGGCAAAGCGATCGCCGCGCTGATTCACAATACGGGCGACCTCATGGAATATCTCGAAGTCGTCGGCAAAGGACGCCCTCTCGATTATCCATCCCTTCCGTTCATGGCCGTTCCCACCACTGCAGGAACGGGCTCGGAAGTCACTCGCAATAGCGTCATTGGCGTTCCAAACGCAGGCGTCAAAGTGAGCCTAAGAAGCCCTTTTATGTTGCCTCACTGGGCTGTTGTCGACCCGGAGTTGACTTTCGACCTTCCCGCCGAAATAGCCGCATACACCGGTATCGATGCCCTCACCCAAAACCTCGAAGCCTTTCTCTCGAAAAAAGCCAATCCGCTTTCCGATGCAATTGCTCGAGAAGGAATCAAACGAGCAGCCCATTCCCTCAAAGCAGCATGCAGCGAAACGCTCGACCGCAATGCTAAATCTGATTTATGCGTCGCCAGTATCTGCAGCGGCATAGCCCTGGCAAATGCCAACCTTGGCGCCGTTCACGGCTTCGCCGGTCCCATAGGCGGTATGATCGATGCACCCCACGGTGCCCTTTGCGGTAGCCTGCTACTACACGTCTGTCGGGCAAATTTCGATACAGCGACGCAACGCGATCCCGATGGAGTGGTTGTTCGGAAATTCGATGAGATAGCTCTCATTCTCACAGACAACCCAGCCGCCAAAGGCACTTACGCTATCGCTTGGTTGGATGCCTTGATCAAAGACTTGCCATTGAAACCACTCTCCGAATTAGGATTCGACAGCGATTTAATCGCCGAAGCTACTGACAAGGCCAGCCGATCCAGCAGCATGAAAGGCAACCCCGTAGAACTCTCGCAGGCCGATCTCAGAGAGATTTTGCAAGACGCTTTGAGCTAACGAACACGGTACGATCGCTCATCTAAAACGCAACGATCCTACCGGTTTCCTCAACTTCAACGCGCATTCCTACATTGAGAACGGGAACAATTGATCGGTCATCAATCGCTTAAGGATTCAACGTATACACCTTAAATAGCACCTCACCAACTCCAGGAGGGGCTGGTATTGAGCCTGTGCCGGGGACGGCAATGTATTAGATTACGAAAGTTTGGCCCGAATCGCTTAACGGGTTAAGAAGGATTCGCTCAAAACCACCGAAATAATTAAATCCTGAAATCCGCCTTTGGAATTGATCAGTTCGCTTGCCAGTGTCCGAGAGACTCGTTTGTCTCCAAAATTCAAGGATCGTCCAGTGGCGTAGACCATGAGCTTTTCTGTCAAGCACTCGGCGAACAAGTCCATGTTTTCGAGAATATACTTTTTGAGGTCGGTGACGTCTTTTAAAACGGTGCCGTCTGGCATTGTCGCGGAAGCGTCAATACGGCGTCCAATTCGCGTTATACGCTCCAAGTCGCGACTAAAGAAATCCTTTTCTAATGGGGCCGCTGCCTCTTCGGTATAGACTGGGTAGTTTTCTCGCCAACGGCCAACCGGATCGAAATTCTCCATAACGAATCCCAAAGGATCGATTTTCTCGTGACAGCGGGCACAGGTCGGGTCTGCCTGATGGGCCAGCATCTGCTCTCGCATGGTTGTGGTTCCCGAAGTGTCAGGAGCTACTGCGGGCACTTCCGGCGGAGGAGGTGGGGTGGGCAGACCCAGCACATTCTCCAGCAGCCATACGCCTCGGTGAACAGGGTGGGTATCGACGCCGTTGGCGGTGGCCATCATGATGGAGGCCAATCCCAGCAGACCCCCTTCCTTGGCCCCTTTGGGTAGTGCGACGCGACGCATGTCTCTTCCACTCACGTCACTTTCGTAGATAATATTGAGAAATTCATTTCGGAAACTGAATCCGGGATCGATAAAGTCTTCCAAGGGATGGTTTTCGACCAGGATTTCGTCGAAAAACAGCTCGGTTTCCTTGATCATGGCTTCCCGGTCTCGCCGGAGGAATTTCAAAAGCCTTGTGTCCGGCATTACGTCCTTGAGCTTTCGAGTACCCAACCACTGCCCAGTAAAGTGTCTAACGAATTCACTTCGCTCCGGTTTTGCCAGCAATCTCCGTATTTCTCTTTCCAATACATCAAAGTCGGAAAGTTCACCGCGTTCGGCTAGAGCACGGAGTGTGTCGTCGGGTGGCCCGCTGTTGAGGAAGTAGCTCAATCGGCTGGCGAGATCCCAATCATCCAATTTACCGGGACTCAATCCGCGAAAAAGGAATCGGGGAGAAACGAGAGCCCTTCTGATGGCCAGGTGGAGTCCCTCCTCGATCCGCTTCCCTGGAAATTCCTCTAGATGTTGTCGAACAACTCTCAGGTAGTCATCCAGTTGAGACTCCGAAATCGGGCGACGAAAGGCTTGCGTTAGGAAACGTCTTAAAACGCTTTCCGCAAATTCAATATCGCTGATACCATCTGGGTGCGGTCCTAGAAACTCTTTAGAAAGAGCCAACCGTGTGCGGGTGAGTCGATCCGGGATCACCTTAAACGGTCCCTCTATAGAGACCCCTAGAATATCCAGCCCGGGACCGAAGCGATGCATTTGCTCTTGAGCGTAGTCTTTGCTCCAATTGTGCGGACCGTTGGCTAGGCCTCCACCGTAGGTTTCGGGTGTAGTATCTAACCTCGGATCGTTCAAGTCGAGTGAATCGCTCTCAATTAGCTCAAGAATGGCTTCGTAGAACTCGATCTGAGTAGAACCCCGTTTGCCCCCATTCAATTTATTGGCGGCCGCATAAAATAGGCGATCTTTTAAGAGTCGGTCATCGATGAAGTCGCGAGAAACCTCACGTTTACCCGGATCGGAAAAAATTGGTCCATCCGCCCAGCGAAAGCCAAGCACTTCGCCTCGATAGAGCTCCGCTTCGAGCTCATGGGTACTAACGGGATTCCCGACTGCGGGAACGTCGAACGAACCTAATTTTCTGAGGTTATCGAACAGATCATACTTTTGCTCGCTATTTTGCCGGGCGTAGACTTCCAATAAAAACGAAGTCGCTCGCTCTTCGTAGAACATGTTTCGGGTCTGGAAGGTTCGGGCATCGACTCGCATTTTGTAGACCCCGCTAACGGGAGCTTCAAAGAGGGTAGTCCACCCAGCTGCACTGGCCATATTTCTGGAGGAGACAAGACGGTAGACATCCTTAGCGAAGGCTGCCCCAGCACCTTCGGCAGTGGCCAGTTCTCTGGGAGGGACAACCCAGCTCTGCGAATCCGCTTCGGTGAGCATAATGGGGCGCGGTAATACCTCGTCGACAACGGCCGTGGCGATTTCAAGATACGTGGCCAAAAGAGGGGCCGAGAGAATCAAGCCTGAGGCAACGTTATCGAATCCCTCCTCGGATTCATCGGAATGAAACGAGGGAGGAACGCTAAATTTTGGATAGTGGAATAGGGTCTTAATCGTATTCTCGTATTCCACCCTGTTGAGGCGACGCGGCAAGGTTCCTCCTACGGGTGCGCGCTCAGTCAAGTCTTCGCCGAGCCAAGCCAATAGGCTTTCCCGCTCGTCAATACTAGGAAAAGACTCCGCATCCCTCGGAGGCATATCGGCCGTATTCACGACTTCGTAGATCCGCGACCAAAATTCTGTTGCTCCGGATACTGACCAATCTAAGGAAGCTGTTTCGAGATTCACATCTCCTTCTATAAATTCCTTATCACCAGCATGACACTCGTAGCAATGACTCTGGAAAAATTCAATCGCCTCCTGGGGGAGATTCTCCTTCGCAAAGAGGATTCCTGAAATAAAAACGAAACTGCTCCAAAGAGAAGCCCTCATGCCTCTTAGGAGATCCATTCGTTCAGATTATTGCTCGCTCCAGCAAACCGTTCGATGTTCAAGCCGAGTTTCTGCATAACGCTAAGATACAGATCGCCCAGAAGGCGCGTATTGGAGGAGGCCCGATCGTGGGCCCTGTGATAGCCATGCTGGAACCCTCCTCCCGCCACCAAGGTCGGCAGATTGCTGTTATCGTGTGTATTCGAGTCGCCCATACCGCTTCCATAGACAATGATCGTCGAATCCAATAGCGATTGGCCGTCGGCGTCTTGATGGGCAGCCAGTGTTTCAAGAAACCGTCCAAAGCGTTTCACATGCTCTCTTCCCACCAGATTGTACTCAGCAATTTTCTTGGCTTCGTTTCCGTGATGAGAAAGGCCGTGATAGCCAGTACTCAATCGCTTTCCATCGATTTCGAATACCTGGCTCCAGCCCGGTACCATAAAGGTCAAAACGCGTGTCGAGTCCGTGGTCAGAGAAAGAGCCATGAGATCGTACATGACGGTCTCGCACTGGAGAGCTTGCTCGGGCGAAATGGGATCAAACGGAGGCAGGGCGTAACTTGACTTGGGATACGGCTTTTCCAGCCATGCTTCTTGCTTTTGAAGCTGCTTTTCTACACCTCTCAGTGAGGTTAGATACTCATCGAGCTTTCGCTGATCACGTTTGGAAACTTGCCGCTGGATCGACTTCGCCTCTTCCAAAACGTCATCCAGCACGCTGGAATTGCTTTTGAGAACATACTCGATTCGAGACTTGTCGCTGTCAGAACGAAACAGCGTTTGATAAAGTGCACTGGGCCGGCCGACCATCGGTAAAGCCAGTCCCTCCTTTGTGTAGCTTACGCGAGCATCATCTTGAGGATTGCCGCAGGTAACTTGTAAAGAGGCGTGACGCGTCGCTTCGCCAATATGTTCGGCTACAAGTTGATCCATAGACACAGAGCCTGAAGCATAGCCACTCATCCAAGCCTTCCAACCTTCATGCCCATTGCGGCCACGATGATCCAGACCTGAGAAAATCGAGAATTTATCTCGGAATTGGGATAAAGGCTCAAGCACGTAGGGTAACTCATAGAGCTTGCCAGTTTGCTTAGGAAAAAAGTTCGCTTGGTGAAATCCTAAGTAAGTTCCGACACAGACCAAACGCTTCGCCTGGCCGGTACCAGATGTGGGAGCGGCAAGTGCAATTGGGGCTTTGAACGACTCCATCATAGGCAGGGCTAAACTGAAACCTAAGCCTTTGAGAAAACGTCTGCGATGCATCTTTGACCACATATTCTACAACCAGACAGGTAAACAATTAGATGTTCAATACAAATGAATTCCCTCTAAACAGCGAGCTTCCACGGGCTTTCGATTCCACCCTGGATCACTAATGCCAACGAATCGAAGAATAATGAGTACTATGTAAAATCAAATGCTTCAGGTGTTTAAGTGGAGCCGCCCATCAGAATCGAACTGACGACCTATTCATTACGAGTGAATTGCTCTACCAACTGAGCTAGGGCGGCATCCAGAGTGCGGGATCGTGCAATTCGCGTTTTGAATGGCAAGCAGAAAAGTGCACCTTCGAAAGAGACCATTTCCTGCCAAACCTCAGTGAGCCCAATGTCCCATTCCTCTTAAAATTACCGCTTTCGAACCTAGATGCTTGCCCCTGATAAAGACCGCCCGTTTCCTGGTTTCAGTGACCACTCAAGGAAAAGCGATCCGTTTTCACAGCCAAAACATTCACCTGGACTCAGGAGAACTCATCGACGGCGAAGTTATCTGCTGTCCCGGCGAAGCTCTTGAGATAATTCCCGGCTCCAAAACAGCCAACAGTATCAAACTGCCTGGTACCGCTCACATCGCCCTAGGACGCGTCGATCCACACGTCCATTTTCGCGAAGCGGTCGAACCGACCCGTGAAGAAGTCGAGACCCACGGTCCCACAAACACCGACTACGAGACGCTCATCGGCTCCATTCGAGCCTCCAATAAACTCTATTCAATTCGATCCGGCTGCCTAGCCGCGCTCAAAGGCGGCGTCACCATCGTTGGTGCGATGGGCAACACTCCCTGGGGACCCGTCGGACCCTACCGCCACGAACGCACTCAAAAACACTACACGGAAAACGCTCTCCTTCCGATCATCGTCTGGCCCCGCATGGAACCTGGCGCTCAACCCATCCACGGACACGAAGGTAAAGACTTCGGCTCAACCTTCGGCGGATCCGGCCTAACCGGACACGTTCGCCAAGATATGTACGCCCTTTGGAAAGGAGAAGCCGTTTCCTACCACAACGATCAGGCCCGACCCGACGAAACGCTTCTCGAATTCAAAAACCGCGTCCACCCCGACCAGCGACTCCTCCATCACGAATACTTCGACGGCTCGACTGTTCTGGCCTGCCAGCAAGAAACCATGGACCTCGCCGAAACCATAGGCGTATCCAGTTTACTCGCGCGCCATATCCCGACCGGACCCGCACTCCAGCAAATTCTCGATCGAACCTCAGGCGCCTCATACGCACTCCCAGCCGAAATCGGCCTCGACTACATCTACTGGTGCCGAGAGCGATTGCTCGATCAAAAACCGGAAACCGCACTCATCAATTACCGACGCCCTGCCCACCCAAGCCGAGAAGACCAACTATCGCTCATTCAACTCACGCAAGAAACCGTTCGCCGCGGATACTCGATATTCTTCGGCACCGACCACGCGCCTCATGCCCGTGCCGCCAAGACATTTAAGGACGGAATGCCTGGAAGTCCCGGCACCCGCAACATCGAGCACAGCCTCCAATACTACAGCGAACTGCGAACGCGCTACAACTACACCTGGCACGACATCGACCGCCTAGCATCGATCAACCCCGCCAAACACGTCTCCCAATACGTTGACTTCCCCCTCGAAATCGGAGCCATGAAAAGCGGCGCCATGACGAATCTCGCCATCTTTGACTCGGACGAAGCCTACTCAGTCGACGAAGCCGCTCTCGCAACTCAACTCGAAGACTCGGAATACCACAGCACTCTAACCAGCGAAGCCAACCTACGCGGCCAATCCCTCTTTACAGTAGTCAACGGAACCGTTTTCGACGTTCAATCCGAGGTTAAAGCTCTGAATTAGAAACAATTACAAAAAGGTTTTCGAATTTGTTGAAATTCACATTGACGGAAGGGGCGCCGCTCCTATTGTCCCAGACTTCTTCCATATTCCGCCTAGCGGAATTAGGTACGGCGAGATAGCTCAGTTGGTAGAGCAGAGGACTGAAAATCCTTGTGTCCCCGGTTCGATTCCGGGTCTCGCCACCACTTTTAAGTGGCTTTTAGACAAAGTCTTACAAATAATTCGAGACAAAGAAACACGCTCCATAAAACTTCCATGGAGTAATCATGGAGTAATTTTTACCCATCAAATCGACTGATTCAGTTCGCAACGGTGGGTCGCTAATACCTGATCCTTGGGCTTTATTCATTCGGAGTCTTTGGCTCATTCCCCATGCTTCTCCATCCACTCCCGAGCCATTTTCTGGGCTTCGGCGATTTGCTCGGAGGTCATTTTTTCGGCTAGTGTGTCACGGTTTGTCCTAGCCTGTTCCAGGCCATGGGCAGCAGCAATATTGTACCACATATGGGCTTTAGCGTGGTCCTGAAGGACTCCTTGGCCTTGGGAGTACATCACGCCGAGGTTGTACTGAGCTTTGGCATACCCTTGCTCTGCGGCTTTAG